>BNJT01001674.1_pt1 | contig 12185 bp, 25 predicted proteins | sample 8540491 | NCBI WGS metagenome assembly BNJT01 (sample SAMD00202455, study PRJDB9452) | human saliva metagenome | host: Homo sapiens
TGCGGAAAGTCCTGCGGCATCCTTCAAACTTGAACCAATTACTTATGAACCAGGGAATTGGTGAGCGTGCAAAAGTACTGTGTATCTGTAACACAATCTACCGAAGAAGTATCCGCATTCCGCAAAGTTCTTTAAACAAGGCTTCTAATCTAATCATTAGATATAAAAAAATCTCACATCGCTGTGAGTTTTTTAAATTACTTATTCAACTGTAACTTTGATACCAGGACCCATAGTTGTGGATACTGTTACACCCTTGAGGTATGCACCCTTAACTGTTACAGGTCTAGCCTTTAAGATACGGTCATATAAAGCCTTGAAGTTTTCAACAAGAGCTTCTTCAGTGAAAGATACCTTACCGAATAATACGTTGATGTTTCCATCCTTGTCTACACGGTATTCTACCTTACCCTTCTTGATTTCGTCGATTGCCTTAGCAACGTCCATTGTTACTGTACCTGTCTTAGGGTTTGGCATTAATCCCTTAGGACCTAAAAGCTTACCTAACTTACCTAACTGACCCATCATGTCTGGAGTAGCTACGATGATGTCAAAGTCGAACCAGCCACCTTGGATCTGTTGAATCATATCAACGCCACCAACGAAGTCAGCACCTGCTGCCTTAGCTTCTTCTTCCTTAGCACCCTGTGTAATTACTAATACACGCTGTGTCTTACCTGTACCATGTGGTAATACCATTGCTCCACGAATGTTCTGTTCAGCCTGACGTGGGTCAACGTTTAATACGAAGCTAGCTTCCATTGAAGAATCAAACTTAGTTGTGCTGATCTTCTTAGCTAAAGCAATCGCTTCCTTGTAATCATAAACTTTAGCGCTATCTACTTGTTCTAACGCTGCTCTGTACTTCTTTCCTGCCATTGTTACTTAGCCTCGCCTTCTACTACGATACCCATGTTACGTGCTGTACCAGCAATGATGTTCATTGCTGCTTCAACGTCATTAGCGTTGAGGTCAGGCATCTTATACTCAGCGATTTCTCTTAACTGAGCCATTGTAATCTTACCGGCTTTAACTGTCTTTGGTGTTCCAGAAGCCTTGTTGATACCAGCAGCCTTCTTTAATAAGATAGCAGCTGGAGTTGTCTTGATGACGAAGTCGAATGACTTATCTTCGTAAGCTGTAATGATTACAGGAACGATGTCACCGTGACGGTCCTTAGTTTTTGTCGTTAAATTCTGTGCAGAATTTAGGGCATGTTGATACCTGCAGATGCTAGAGCTGGTCCTGGTTTAGCTCCACCAGCAGGGAATTGTAGCTTAGCTACTTTTGCAATTTTTCTTTGCCATGTGGTTTTCCTCCTTATATTTAGAATCCACATGCAGTGGTCAGCGGACATTGCTATCCTCCCACGCATGAGCGCACTAAAAGTGCCTTTTATATAATAGGCTAATATAGGTTTTAGCGTCAAGATAAAAGATGCTAACCTTGCCTATTTACGCTAATTTCAAGTGGTTTTTATTCATTTGTCGTCACAAATTGGGAGTTATATAACTGACTATAGAATCCATTTTGTGCCATCAATGTATCATGATTGCCCTGTTCAATAATTCTACCGGCATTCATGACAATAATTTGGTCAGCGTTTCGAATCGTTGATAAGCGATGCGCAACGACAAAAACTAGTTCGTCCCTTCATAAGATTGTTAAAAGCTTCCTGAATCTCAAGCTCCGTACGTGTATCGATAGAAGAAGTCGCTTCATCAAGGATTAACATGTTAGGTTTGCTCAATAATACTCTGGTAATACAAAGTAACTGTTTCTGTCCTTGGCTTAAACTATCATCTGTAACGATTGTATCTAATCCATGTGGCATACGACGAATAAATTCCCAACTATGCGCTTCCTTTGCGGCTTCGATAATTTCTTCATCACTTGCGTTCTCGACACCAAAAGCGATGTTATCACGAATACTTGCATTCTGTAACCATGTATCCTGTAGAACCATACCAAAGTTCTTTACGAATTGATTTTGCGGCTTACTTCATAGATGTTCTGGTCGTCAATCATAATTGCGCCTTGATTTGCATCATAAAATCTCATTAATAAGTTGATAAAAAGTCGTTTTACCACAACCTGTCGGTCCTACGATAGCAGTTGTCGTGCCAGCTTTAGCGCTAAAGTTAAAATTCTCAATCAGCTTTTGGTCTGGTAGATAAGAGAAGAATACATTTTGAATATCAATTGTACCTTCCTTTTCAACCAAGTCTAGTTTTGGATCTACACTTTCAGTTGGAGCTTCAATCAAAGTAAATACACGATCTGCACAAGCCATCGCATTCTGTAGCTCTGTCACTACAGAACTAATATCATTGAATGGCTTCATATATTGATTGGCATATGATAGTAACACCGTTAGTCCGCCAATCGTTAAATTACCCTTCATAATACTGTAAGAGCCAAGCACTGCCACAATTGCATAAATCATATTATTGACTGCACGTGTAGATGGATTTGTAAGAGAACTAATAAATAGTGCATTTTGACTATATGAGGTGACCCCTAAAAGTTAGACTTTTTTACGAGATGACTTTGGTCATCTCTTTTTTTATGAAGTTAGAAGATGTTGTCTGTATTGAACAGGACTCATCCATCCTAACTTTTCTTTTTATTCGTTGCTCATTGTAATAATTTATAAATCTTTCTATTTTTTTAACTTCAGTTCATCGAAACTATAGTACATGACTCCATAGTATATTTCTTGTTTGATTAGTCCAAAGAAGTTTTTCCATTACCGAGTTATCAAGGCAGTTTCCTTTTTCGAGACATACTCTGGAAGATTCTTTCTTCTTTTTAATCTGTGTGTATAAGCATTCATCTGATATGCCCATCCTTGATCAGAATGAAATGTTCTTCTATATGGGCAGTCTGTAGTGATTGTAATAGCTTTCTCCAAAGCCTTCATCACGTTTTCTGCAGAAGGTCTCTTACCAATTTCGTAACTAAGTATCTCACCACTACACATATCCATAAATGGATCTAGATAAAAGCTTATGTATTGTCATATGCCCCTTTTTATCTACTTCATAATACTTGAATTCAGTTGTATCAGTTGTTATTTTTCTGATGCGGTATATGTGTCTTGAAGCGTCTGTGAATTCTATTAGGCGCAACTCTTCCAACTGTTCCTCTATAAGAACTGTATTTTTCTGCTTTTGCGAGTATAAGACGTTACCTGTAAGTGAAGCTTTTGTATGATTCTCTGTACTTTCTTTTTTTATTAATGGTATATCCATTGTTGCGAAGTTCTCCAACGATTCTACGGTAGCCATAATCCTTATTGTTTATACGAATTTCTTGTATGTTTTTCTTCAAGCTTTTTTTATCAGGATTTTTCTCTATCAAATCTCTTTTTGCCAATACATATATGTCGCTTTTTGGCATTCCGGTATAAGAGAGAAGGTCTTTTAGCTTGAACTTTTGTCGGAGACTGTTGATGACGAGTGCCATTCTCTCATTTTTTTCCTCGTCCTCTAAACGCAGCCTCCTCAGTTCTTTTTAAAAATGCATTCTCTATTCTTAACCGAAGAAGTTCCTCTTCTAATTCCTTTATATGTTCTACACTTGTATTAACGGATGCCTCTTCTACGAGTTTGTTTTGAGTCTTCCCTATCTATCTTATCCATAGCTTTCCTTCGACCCTTTCGGCGTGATTTTTAACGCATCAGGACCTGCTATACGAAAGCGATTAACCCAGCTGCCAATCGTGGCTGGGTTCTTAATGCCATTCTGTATAGCTAACTCTTGATATGTGATTTCACTTGTTAAATACAACTCTACAATAGAAAGTTTCATTTCGAAAGAATAAACTTCATTTTCTCGTGAGCGCAATAAACCATCATTTCCAAATGCTTTATAGTTTTTTTCACCCATTTGTGTAGCTGGGATTTAGAGGTTAATCCATATTTTTTTGAAAGATATGGAATTCCTCCTTTACCATTCAAATATTCTAAAAACTATTTTTTTCTTGAATTCAAAACTATGTTTTTGTCATAAAAATACCGACCTCCATTCGTTAGATTTTTTTGGTCTAACTTTTTGGGGGGTCGGTACAATATTCTTGTAGTTCTTTATTCATCTTTTTAAAAACGTGTTGAAGCACGCTTCTCATAGCCAAAATGCTTTTTACAACCTTCTCGCTACCAATCATTTCATTAATGAATGCAGTCTGTTTTCCACGTATACTTGTCTGTCTTTGAAACAAACGATACGAACGTGTCGAGATAAATCTTGCCACGAAGAAACTAACTGGCGTTAACACAATCACACAACATGTAATAAGTACATTCTTTGATAACATAAATACTAACGTCGCAACAATTGTCACTACACCTGTAAACAGCTGCGTAAATCCCAACAATAATCCATCCGACAATTGATCTACATCCGAATAACACTCTGAACAATATCCCCTGTACTATGTACATCTAGATAAGAGAGTGGAATATGTTGAAGAGTGTCGCATTGCCTTTTGCACGAATCTCTTTAACCGTCTGATATGTTAAACGATTGTTGATGAGATTCATAACCCAAAGACTAATTGATGCAATCGTAATACAGATTCCAATATTGATTAAAACTGAAAGAAGTTGTGAATAGTGTACCTCTCCTTGTTTGATAACTGTATCGATTGCGTCACCAAACAAGATTGGTACATACAACTGTAATATCGCCGCCACAATAGATAAGCTAATACTAAATACGAGCAAAACTTTATACTTCCCAATAAACTTTAAAACTTTCCCTAAGGTCTGGAATGATGTACCCTTTTTCATGCCATCACCTCCTGAGGTTTTTCTTCTGGAAATTGAGAGTAATAGATTTCCTGATAAACCTTACAATTTTCCATCAGTTCATCATGCGTTCCTTTTCCAACTAGATTACCATCATCTAATACTAATATCTGATTCGCTGCACGCACTGTAGAAGCACGCTGTGAAACAATGAAAACTGTCATTTGGTTTCCTAAATTTTGAATTGCACGTCGCAATTTTAAATCTGTCGCAAAGTCCAAAGCACTTGCGGAATCATCCATAATTAATATTTCAGGATTCCTTAATAATGCACGTGCAATTGTAAGACGTTGTTTCTGCCCACCAGATAAGTTACGACCATTTTGTTCAATCATCGCATCTAATCCATTCTTACTTCTCACAACATCTGATGCCTGTGCGATTTCTAATGCATGCCAGATTTCCTCATCCGTCGCATCTTCTTTCCCCCACTGCATATTCTCTCGAATTGTTCCTTCAAATAGAACTGCCTTCTGAGGAATCATTCCAACTTTTGCCACAAGTTCGCCCTGTGGATAGTCTTTTACATTTACACCATTCACGCATACTTTTCCACTTTGTACATCATAGAAACGTGGTATCAGTTGTACAACTGTTGATTTACCACAACCGGTTCCACCAATAATACCAACCGTCTCACCGCGATTTACCTCAAAACTAATATTCGATATTGCATCTGCACCTGCATGTGGATAAGAAAAGGATACTTGATCAAAAATAACTGCTGGAGCACTATCATCTTCTTTTACAGGTTCTATCTGATAGACCATCTGACGCTTTACCACAAGCACTGCTTCAATACGTTCAAGACATGCAAGCGATTTATTGATTGTGATGATAAGAGATGATAGTTTAATGAGTTCTACAATAATCAGCGCCATTAAGTTGTATAACGCAACAATATCTGCCTGTGCAATGATTCCACCATCAACACGTATTGCACCTACATAAATTAATGTAATAATAGCCACATTAATCAAAAATATATGTGAGTGGATTCATTAATGCGGATAAGCGACCTACATGTTCGTTATACTTTGTTAAGATATCATTCTCTTGATTAAATTGTCGAATCTCCGCATCTTCCTTGCGGAATGCACGAATAACTCTGACACCCAATAAGTTTTTCGCGTAATGTTCCTAATAATTTATCTAATGCACCCTGTACTTTTGTATAAAGTGGAATACTAATCCACATGATGGTAAATACTACGACCGCAAGAACTGGTATCGTGACCACAAAGATAAGTGCTGATTTTGCGTCGATAGTAAATGCGACAACCATTGCCCCAAATACAATGAATGGGCTTCTTAGTAATAGACGTAAAGCAAGATTTAATCCCGTTTGTACCTGTAATACATCACTTGTCATACGTGTGATTAATGTATCCGTTCCAAGTTGGTCTAGTTCTGCATACGTTAAATCTTGAATGTTATCAAATAATTCTTGTCTTAAATCTGTTGCATACCCAGTACTTGCCTTTAGCCGCAAAACCACTGTGCCGTAAAGGAGAATATCATCCCTAATACCGCAAGCAACAACAAAAGTCCAAACATCTTCAAGACAAAACTCATATCATTCTGCCCAATTCCATTTTTGATGATTTGAGCAATTACTAATGGAACTGTTAAATCCATGAGTGCCTCTAATAATTTAAATAAGGGCGCAAGAATACTTTCTTTATGATATTTCTTTAAATGCTTCAAACTCATCTTTTTGTTTTTTTCATGGCATATCTCCTAAAAGGAAAGAGTGTAGTTTCCTACACCCTTATTTTGCACCTTTGTATTCAGCTTGCCCCCATACCGATTACGATATTTCCGATTGGGTTAGCGAAAATTAATAATGTTGTAATACCACCACTGATGTTGAATGCTTTTGCTTGCTTTCCAGATCGCTTGATATGAATTGCGATTGAGATAATCATCATCACAAGACCAAGCCATCCAATAATCTGTATACCTGTATTAGCAGCAGCCAAGAATAATGCTAGACCACCGAGTGCACATACAAACCAGATAATCCCAGCATACTTAGATTTCCAAACTAGTTTGAACATCACAAGTTCACGTAATACTGGAACAAATGCAAGAATCTTATTTTCAGGTGTCTTACGTAATACTTTTTAAAATATCCGAAGGTCTGTAGGACATACCAAATTACCACGAAAAATCGCATAACTTGTTAGGATTTTTTTGTTAATTCTACTGTCATGTCAACCTCCTAGAACAATTCTACTTTTTCTAAATCACCATAGTTGATATCAGTTGGTGTTTCACGACCAAACAACATAATTAATACGTTAGCCGTCTGTGTCTGATCATTCAATGACGCAACTCTTCCTTCCATTCCACTGAATGGGCCAACAAGAATTTTCACTGTATCACCAATCTCGAAATTAATTGAAATCTTCTTATCACTTTGACCAATACGGCGTAAGATAGCTTCCATTTCATCTGGTGCAACCGGGAATGGCTTTGCACCACCACCAGAGGAACCGATAAATCCTGTAACACCTGGAGTATTACGCACAACGTACCAAGCTTCATCTGTCATCTTCATTTCAACGAAGAGGTAACCTGGGAATACGTTTGTCTTAACATCCCTTTTGGTTTTCCATCCTTGCCAATAACAGTCTCTGTTTCTTCTGCTACTACAATACGGAATAAGGAATCCTGAATGCCCATTGTTTCAACACGCTTCTCAAGATTTTCCTTAACTCTGTTTTTCATGACCAGCGTATGTATTTACAACATACCATCTAGTTTCATGTTCATCATCAATTGCAGAAATTACTGCCTTCTCATTTGTTGTCATATATTGTTACGCTCCAATCCCGAAAAACTTTCATTAGATATGCAACACCTAAATCACACAACACAAAGAATAGTGCAAAGAATATTGTGAATGCTAATACTTCAGCAGTATTTTTGTAGTGTTCCTTCTTCGCTACCTTGGTTAGTCCAATGTGGCCAACGAACACGCTTTTGCTTCTTTTGTAATACCGCTGATTGTAAACCAATGGTCTTTTGCTGGTTTGTTCTTCTTGGCTAATTTCTTAGCTTCCTTAGCCTGCTGCTTTTCAGACTTCGCAGCTTTCTTATCTTTCATCTCTTCAGACATCGCCTTGCCTACTTTCTATTTTGTTTCTTTATGGAGCGTCATCTTGCCACATTTTTGGGCAGAACTTTTTGAGCTCCAATCTCTTTTGTGCTGTTTTTTTCGAACCATTTGTTGTATAGTTGCGTGCAAGACATTCTTCACACGCAAGAATAATTTTTCTTGCCTCTTTTGCCATTACGAAAAACTCCTTCAAAGTCTTGATTACAATAGCACATAATTCGCAAACTCGCAACGAGCCAACCACCTGTTTCATATGAAAATCACAAATCAGTTTCATTTTTGATATATGATAATAATAGTTAAGGATATTAATATGAGAAAAATCATCCCGAATACTACACATCATTTTAACTTGTATCATTAGTTTCCTAGTTTTTCTATTATGTTACTAGTAATTTTTGGACTCTCACTTCCAAGGACTATATGCAATTCAGGCTCCTTTATATCTTTTGATTTTTGTTTGGTCAAACACTCATATTTTTATGGCAGTAGCTATTTATTATTGAATCCATCTCATTGTATTCCAACATTTGTATTGCGACTACTATGGGTAATTTATTTTTCTTGTAATGATTTTTATTACTATTTTTAGAGTCTATCATGACAACAACATTAACCTAAATCTTCTTGAACTCTTTTAATTTTTGAAATAGCAAATCTATCTCAGATTATATTAAACTTGATTGTTTTTATTCCAATTGGATATTGGCTCAAACATTTTAAAGTAACCTCAGCACTACTTATATCCTTGTTCCTGATAACTTCTATTGAAATATTACAACTTCTTATTCATCGCAGAACAACACAACACCGATATGGATACTATAATATTATAGGGTGCGTATGTGAAATAGCTGTATTTCAAAGGGCTTTTAAGAAGTTTGTAGGGCATAAAACGGCTAAAATTGCTGAAACAAAAATAATTACACATAAATTGCATCACCGGAGATTTTTTTAATAGGGGCATAATTTAACGATAGCATTTTAGAAAAAGATTTGATTATGGAGAAAAATAATCGGATATTGAAAGTATATGGAATGAGCAATAATAGCTATAATGATACACCTACCATCATAATGAAAGGTAAATGGTTAGAGAAGTTTGGATTTAAGATAGGGCAAAGGTATCATGTTGATTGTCAAAATGGAAAAACTAATTATTTCAATAAAAAGAAAAATATGGATTGAGTTTTTTACGGCAACAAAAACTTGAAAATTATTGTAGCTACATTTATATTAAGTGTAGCTACAATAATTTAGAAGGAAGTTTGGTTCTATGGCAAGACCTAAAAATAGAGGATACTAGAGATAAAATGTATCGTGTTCGTGTTAATGATGAAGAAGAAAGTATGCTTCAATACATATGTAAAAAAAGGAGCTTAAGAACAAATCTGACGTATTTCGTTCTGCTCTAAAAGGAAACATATGGAATATTAAGGATGAGAGAGTTTAACATGAATGAAAATGAAAGCTCTTATTACGAAGAATATGATGAAGGTATTAGCTTGGAGCGTATTGTTGACTGTCCATATTGTTCAAGTCAAAATAAAATAGATTTGATTGATGAATGTGATGTAAGTTCCTGTGAGCGTCAAATGGGGCCGGAAACTATATATGAATTTGATGCAGAAGATAATTACTGCAAAAATTGTGGTAAACAATTTCGTGTTTCAGGATACATAAGCGAATATCCAATGGGAGCATTTAACTTTGAAGAAGTTAATGTATACCCTATAGAAAATAAGGGGACGATTATGAGTAAAACAGCTTACTGAAATGGAAGTATTAAAAACAACTGGATATACCAGATTTTTAGACATATGACTAAAGATAAAGTTATTAATTTTTGCTTCGATGTTACAAAAATATGGATCCAGAAGTTGCTAAAAAAAGCTATTGAACAGTTCCCTGAATTTTGCAAAAATGGCATTAGAGGCTTTTACTGAATACAGAACAGTTTTAGAAAAACATTAGATGCAAGTAAAGAAAGTAGTAAGGATTGTTTTGCAGTATATGATAAAGTACTTTTCTGCCCCTAGAAAAATGTGCTTCACAAGAAGAAATAACCTTTGAGGAGAAAAAATACTATTTGGATCAAATGGTGGAAATTGCTAAAATGGCAGATAAAAAAGATACTGAAAATAAATCCTTTCATTGGAAAGTAATAGGGGTTGCTACATTAACTGTAATTTCTATTGTAGGGATAGGTGCAGCAGCATTGGGAGGTAAATTCGATTTTGAGCTACCGAAACCTAAAATTTAGGATAGCTGCAAGGAGATAAGGTTATGTCAGAGTTAGTTGCATATGGAACTGAAATAAGTAGCATATTCCAGTTAATTGGAAATCTTGAAAATGATATAACAAAAAGTATCGCATGGGCTTTAACTCGTTGTCCTGAATTTCTTAAACTTGTGATTAAGGAGATTATATCTATAGATATTAATCCACAAAAATGTAAGGATTAAGTATCAGGAATTTGAAAAGGACAAAGGGATAACAGATTTAGAAATAACAGATGACAGTTCTTTTTATGTAATTATTGAAGCTAAACGAGGTTGGATTTTACCAGGACCAGAACAGCTTATGCTATATTCTGAAAGACGTAATATCCTAGAAAGCCCTGCTCCTAATAAAGCTATAATTTCAATGTCGGAATGCAGTAAAGAATATGCAAAGGCATATTTGTTGTTTGAGTCCGTAAATGAAATCCCAGTGATTCATTTATCGTGGAGAAGGATTTACGAATTAGCCAATTCCGCAAAAGGCTGGTTCAAGTATATCGCAGAAAAATTTATTGAAAGAATTAATGAAATATTTAGGAGGGATAAAGACTATGCAAACGAAAGAATCAAATTGGGTATATGTGGTCTCACTATCGACTTCCAAACCGGAAAATTGTGATTTGACATGGATAGAAATAGTAGAGCAGAAAAAGAAATATTTTCATCCTTTTTTGGAATAAATGAGTTGGCCTAAAGAGCCACCCTAACTACATAGCATTTAGGTATAATGGGATATTGCAATCTATTCATCATATTGAAAGTTATACTGTGACGAAAAATTTGCATAGTGCGATTATTGAAATGCCTGATGTAGAAGAAATGGATGAGCATTTTGTTTATAACCTTGGAGAGCCAATAATACCATCAAAAACAGTTAAGACAGGAAATATATATGCATCTGGTCGTAAATGGGCAATGTTGGATGCTTTGCTAACAGCCGATACTATTTATGAGGCATGTGAAATTTCAAGACAAAGAATGAATGAAGAATAACAAGAAATAACAGGAATACAATTAAGCCCTGTTTTTCTTATTAATTATGGCTCTTTTTCAATGATTTAGTTGATAAAGTATGTTGATGTGCACATATGTACATGATAATAAATGATTCATAGCATGGACTAGCCTAAACGGAGGTTACTCTATGCGAATTAATCAGGATTTCTTAAATCATCTAGCACCCTATCGAACTGTCTTTTTATTCAAGCAAGTATCACTAAACTATGCCGTGATAAGATAACAGATGACACAACCAATTATGATAATGTGCAATAAGGTTGAGTGTTGTCCTTATTGTGGTTCACGCCATTATGTAAAGAATGGTTTTAATCCCCATCACAAGCAAAAATACAGATGCCAAGACTGTAGGAAGATCTTTACTGCATGTGAGTTGAATGGTCTTTCATTAGAACAAGATAGTGTAGCTACAGGGTTATCTGTTACTACGCGCTTCCATATGCATCATAAGCTGTATCAAGCAAAACATAGAGAAAGAAAGATTGCAAGTATCTACAGCCGACATCTAAGAGGATTAAGTAATCATAAAGTATGCCTCGTTACAGCAACTAACGAAAATGACAACATCTTATTTAAGATAGCAGGACATGGGCAAGAAAGTTACGATAAATACGACCAATTTAAGAAGCACTTTGTAAAAATATTCAACCATCATTTCAGATGATAAGCCATGTATACAAGCCTATTTAGACTGGTTAGTATTCAGAAAGAGACTAAGATATACGTTAGATATGAGAAAGTGGAAAGATGAGACCTATATGGAGACGATGAGAGAGAAGATACCGTTTATAAATACAGAGATTGTAAAACAACCACCACCAATCGACCTATATAGTGCATATGGTGCTTACAACTTTGGTATTTATAAGAATATCAACTAAATCTTTGAAAAGAGCCAAATAAAATAACATTTGTATAGAAAAGGTGGGTTTTAATCCACCTTCATTTCT
>BNJT01001625.1_pt1 | contig 12158 bp, 14 predicted proteins | sample 8540491 | NCBI WGS metagenome assembly BNJT01 (sample SAMD00202455, study PRJDB9452) | human saliva metagenome | host: Homo sapiens
ATGCCGGACGGGGCGGGGTTACTGGGGTTTTGGCGCAGGGGGTGCGGGGGTTTGGCGCAGGGGTTTGGTGCGGGGCTCCGGCTAGAGCGGAGCGCCGGGGGTATTAGAACAGCGAACCCGCCTAGTACAGTGAACCCATCTAGAACAGAGAACCCTGCACCCTCACCCGCGTGAACTCCTGCGCCGGCTCCACGAGTACATTCCGCCACGCGGCAGTATTCACCAGGAACGCCGCGTCAGCATCGCCGGTGTGAGCGCTCAAAAACTGACCCGCCGCGCCCGTACAAAAGAAGCCAGCTGCCCCGCTCTCCAGACCAGATTCACAGGGTGCCAGCGGTTCGGGTGATTGCGCACGCAGAGCTGCGTACGGGCGGTTCATGGCGAGCGACGGAATCCACGGCTCATCCAGGGCGGTGAGTGGCACTTCCGGCTCGGTGCGCGCCAGTTCGGCGAGCGCTTCGCGGGCGCGGGCGACCGCCTCCCTGATGGGCGGTGCGAAGCTGCGCGCCGGGCAGCGGGTTCGTCCAGGCGCGGTACTTGCTCGCCATCTGCTTGACCTGCGGAATCTTCGCGAGGGCGGTCACGGCGTCCTCGGCGCGGCGAATGGCAAGGCCGTCGGGTGCGAGCGCAATGTAGGTGGCGGTGGCGACCGCCTGCTCATCCAGGCGGCGCGGGGTCGAATGTAGGGAGCTGGTGCCGACCTTGTGCGTGCCGTCGGGGAAGGTCGCGATGTAGAGGCGATGCTCCAGCATGGCGTAGGCGCGCATGGATTCGGTGAGCGTTCCGGGGTACAGGTGCGCGCTGTGCAGGGCGGTAAATTCGTCACGGGCGGTGCAACGCGGGCACTGCTGGCCACGGTGGATGCGGGTGCCTTCGGGGCAGGGGTACGCGGCGGATTCCGGCGGAGGCTCCCCCAGCCTCGGGGGCGGCGTCATTGCTCGTGCCGGTGGTGTAGCCTGCGCAGTAGCGGTACAGCTCCCCTTCGCTATCGCGCGGAATGCGCAGCCCCAGGTAGGCGCCGGGGGTCAGCGGAATCTGGATGCGAACCCCGCTCGGAACGCCACGCTGCGCAGGGTTGCTTCCTGGTTAGGGGCGCTCTCCCCCGCCGCTTGAGACGCCCGGTTATGAGTTCCTTCCGCGACCCCGCCGGGCACGACCGGTTCCACTTCAATGAGCGGGCGGCGGTTGGACCAGCGGATCTGCCTCCAGATGAGCAGCTGCGGCGCGCCTGCTGAATCCCCGACAGCGGCATTATTACCGGCGGCGGGCGCAGCACTAAACTCGTCGAAAGCAGTCTCAAGCAGGTTGGGGTAGTCCATAGCATTCCACTCTAACGGGTCTGGTACATCTAGTGCTGGCAAATCTAGCGGGTCTGGCGGGTTCGTGGCACGACCGGCGGGCTCACCCTAGACGTTCCGCACATTCCCCGCGCGCTCGCCCCCACACGCATCTGCCACGCGCATCCGCAGAACACAAAAAGAGGCCAGCGTCCTTCACGCTGATCCGCACCCCTCGCAGTGTTGCCGTGCGTTCACGCACGACGGGGTGGGTTCTCAGCTGAGGCGCTGACCTCTGTGGTTGAGGCAGGGCGCTTACCCCTGCCAAGCCCGAAAGCGATCGGTGACCGCTATTTTTTCGGTGAGCTATGCGGTGTTTCTGGAAGCCGGAAGCTTCCCCGCGCGTCGTCGCATTTAAAAACTTTTGCCATATCCAATGGACATAACATCATTCAAATACGCATCGACTGCCCAATCTGCGCATTTATGACGCAGAATTTCTGTGCACTAGCTGGCAAATTGAAGCAATTAGTGCAAAATTTCAAAATCACCAAGCCGCTCAGCCGGACTATCTGACGGATGAGCCACGCCATCTAGCTGAGGCGGGCAAACCCCTCCGCGATGACCACACGCATATCGTCCAGCGTGCGGGACATGGTCTTCGTCTGAGCGATAATCGGCAGGAAGTTCGTGTCCCCACTCCAGCGCGGCAGAATGTGCTGATGCAGGTGATCAGCAATGCCCGCGCCGCCCACCTTGCCCTGGTTCATGCCGATGTTGAAGCCGTCGTTATGCGAAACCTCGCGCAGAACCTTCATCGCAAGCTGGGTCAGCTGCGCAATCTCAAGGGTCTCCGCCTCGGTCGCATCATCGTAGAACGGGATGTGGCGGTACGGGCAGACCAGTAGGTGGCCGGGGTTGTACGGGTAGAGGTTGAGAATCACGAAGGCATGCTCGCCGCGGTGCACAATCAGCGACTCCTCGTCACTGCGGCTGGGCGCAGTGCAGAAGGGGCAGGTCTTCTCGGTGTAATCCTTCTGGCCGCCGCTCACGTAGGCGGTGCGGTGAGGGGTCCACAGGCGCTGGAATTGGTCCGGTGCGCTGGGCAGCTCGAAGGAATCCTGCACCGAGGCTGCGGTGCCGTGCTCGGGGGTCGTGTTCTCGCTCATAGTCCCATTCTATAACCCACACGCGGCAACAGGAACGCCCCGTCCGTCATGCGTGCCAGATATGAGATAACTCCCCCCGGCAGCGCGCTTAGCTGTGCTGCTTTTCCAGGTGAATGATGCGGGTGGCACCCTCAAAGGTCATGGGGAAGCTCAGCACGCCGTCCTCCATGACGAATTCCTTGGTTTCCTTATCGGAGGCGTACGGTGCGTGGCTCAGCTTCGCGTGGTCCACGTGCGAAATGTAGCTGAAGTTGCCGGTCTTCGCCTCGAAAGTGCCAGCCCAGAAGGGGGTTGCCAGCTCTTCGTGGTTCAGGTGGTAGGTGACCTCGATAATGCCGTCGTGAATGACTGCGTCCATGTAGTTCTCAAGGTTGGTAGAGTCCTGCTGAACCCAGGTGCCGTCCATGATTTTCTGCGAGCGCGCAACGGCTGCCGAGGAAGGCATGGGCGCCGCGGTGTATGCGGCAGGCTCCTGGTTACTCGTGTTGTCCGGCGCGGGGGTCTCAGTAGGCTGGGTCGCGGTAGGGTGAATCGACGGGTCCTGCGAGGTATTGACCGCCGCCTTAATTCCGGTGCTGTCGTCGCCGGGGGCGGGAACGGCGCTGGGCTCGACGGTTTCAAAAGCTGCGGGGTCAACAACCGCACTTGCGGAGGCGTTATTCGGTGCGGGTGCACACGCGGTGAGAGAGAGCGCGCCGAGTAGAGCGAGCGCGCCCAGAGTGGACTTAGGTACCACGAACGTGTCCTAACAGAGTTATGTGTTTGAGTGAGTTTGTGAGTTGAGTGGTGCCTCCCCGTGAGTGAGGTGGGGATACGACGACACCCCGTAGCGCATTGAGGCTACAGGGCGTTCGATAACCGGCACGGTAGATAGTTTATAGGCTCTGGCTAGGAGTTTCACCAGTGGCGGCCATTTTTAAAAGATAGTTTGGTCACATTAGATCTTAAGTTGAGGGGTTTTTCGCGCACACGAGCCCCAATTTGCACTCTCCACGGGCTAATTTTGCCTCGACAAGGCGAAATATCCCGCACGGTGGCGTGGGCGGCAATTTTCTTGCCTTCGTCTTGCCTTCGCGTGGGCTCGGCACCCAAACCCACCGCTTCAATAAGTATGCGGTGTGGGTTTGAGCGCCAAGCCTCAACTGAACTGTTATATCTGCGCTGCTATCTGCGCTACCGCAACCGAGCCGCTACAGCCCGGTTACTGTCCGCAGGGTATTTGCGAGCGGACTACTGCTTGCGGGAACGTAGCGAGGACTTCTCACGAATAATCGTGAACGTCTGGCGGGTCTCCTCCAGCAGGGCGACCGGCTCCTGCTCGCGCACCGCAACCTCATGAGATGCCGAGGAGTCGGCAGGTTCACCAGCCCGCGCGGCGCCGGGCGCGGTGTTCGGGGTAGCCTCCGCAGAAGCTGCCGCAGCAGCACCCGGAGCGCCAGGAGTACCAGGGGCAGTAAAGCCCGCGGCGGCGCTGAAACCGGCGCGGCGTGCCGCCTCCGCATCCGAAGGAACCGGGTGCACACCGTCTTCATCCACGACCTCACGCAACGTGTAGTCGCGGGCTTCACGGCGCGCATACTCACGAGCCAGCAGGGCACGCAACTCAGAAATCTCCTGGCGAAGATCGTCCACATCAGCCTTGGTTGCGGGGTACTCCTGCTCCTCCCTGCCACCAAACTTTTCGATAATCCAGCTCGCGAGCGCACCGGTAGCAACCGCGACCAAGCCCCCGCCGTACAGCATGACGATCACGGCGATGACCCTGCCGATACCGGTGACCGGGTAAACGTCTCCGTAGCCGACCGTGGTGAGGGTCGTGAACATCCACCAGTAGGCGGTGGGCAGGTCACGAATCATCGCGCCCGGCTCGGAGGACTCCACCGAATAGATCGACAGGGCAAACATGATGATGAAGATCGCGGTGTAGCCGAAGAGCTTCATCCCCAGTTCGGAGAGCCTCTTGTATTGGCGGTTGGCGGTCATATAAATCATGGAGAGGAAGCTGACAATACGCCACGCGGGCAGCAGCACAATCGCCAGGTTCATCAGGTTGTGCGTGATGAAGTAGAGTCGCCGCGGCGCCAGGTACAGGCGCACGCAGTAGTCGGCGGCGAAGAGGCCCCACAGAATCATCTGAATGATGTTGAGGTACCCGTCGTACGGCTCCTGAATGCGTGTGCTCATGATGGGCGCGGCGAACGCAAGCAGGTACAGTACGGACGCCACGAACATGGGCGTGGAAGTGCGGTCTTCCCACGCGGCCAGGTTCTTCTCGCCGCGGTACTTGCTGAGCGTGCGGAACAGGCGGGTGCGCGGGGCGCGACGCGGCGGGTCCGTGACGGTGCGGGTGACCGTGCGGATGGTCGTGGTGTGCGTTTCAGGTTCGCCCTACATCAATAATCTCGGCGTCACCATCGGGGTTACCCTGGGTGCCTGCCTTCTGGGTGCCCGCTTTCTGGTCGCCCTTGCCGTGCGGGTGATGCGTGGTGCGGGTGATGCGACGCTCCTCGCGGTGCGTACCGTCCGGCGCGTCGGTGGTGGCGTATTCTTCGACGACCTCTTCGTAGTCGTCGGGGTCCAGGTCGGTGGAGTAGACGGAGTGGGTGCTGTCCAGGCGGGCGCTATCAATCTGCACGGCATCAACCTGTACTGCCTCCATGCCGGGGGCGGTAGCCTCTGCGGGGCTACTTGCTGCAGCACTAGTTTTGGCGGCACTGGATTCTGCCGGTGCCGACTGGGTATAACCAGCCTTCGTGGTATTCTCAGCGGCGGCTTCAGATGCGGTAGTTTCAGATGCAACAGTTTCAGGGCGCGCAGACGCACCCACCGGGCTGTTCCCCGGAATATTGCCCGAGGTATTCCCCGAGGTATTGGGTGCTGTGCCGTTCTTTACCGTGTTGTCTGTCTGGTTCTGTTCTGCCTTATCCATAGTGTGAATGATACTCCACGCCGTTGCGTTTGCGTTTCTATTTCGTTGCACTGTGACCTTGTGCTGTGACCTTTGGGCGGCGGTCTTTACACCGCGGTTTTGTGCACGATACTGTGTCGAAATCGGGCGGCGGTTCGGTTGCGGTGGAGAACCGTTCGGGTGCGAAGATGACGGTGTATTGTGCGGGTGTGGATCGTAAGGAGCGTAGTGTGCCTGCGGGTGACCGCGTGTTTGTGGAGGATTTGGGGGTGCGTGCTTCGGCGGGTTCTCCCCTATTTTGTGGTGTGGTGACTTCTGATAGTACTGCTAGCTGGAATGTTACGGCCCTCGGCGGCCGCGCCTAAGAAAAACTCAAACCGGATTGTGGGAGGTGGGCGCGCCTCCACAGATACGCTCGAGCAACCCCGCACGATGAGCATAATACCCCCGGGAAGCCCGCCAACACGCGGCACACCCCGCCGCTCGCTTCGGTGTAAAACCGACACCCCGTATGGTGACAAGTAGTCGCCAAGCTTAGCCATAACTAACCAGAAAAGACGGCGTTCAAAGGAACATACTGGAATAAAGACAGCATTCACACACCTGTCACCAGTAAGGAAGCAAGATCATGACCACCGTTGTGTCAAATACATCTGAAGCCCTCAATTCCCCCTACGAGGACACCCTCAAGCGCCTGCTCAGCGACGCACGCGCCGAGGCAGTCGAATCCAGCGTCTCCGAACTCGAACGCCTGGCAATCTCCCCACGACGCATCCCACTACCTGCTCGTGCCTGCCTACCTGATTCGTCCCGATTCCGCCGAAGATGTCGCCAATATCTTCCGCGCGACCGGCGACCTCGGTCTGCCGCTGACCTTCCGCTCCGGCGGCACCTCCCTCTCCTGCCAGTCCAGCGGCGACGGCCTCATGGTCGACACCCGCCGCCACTTCAAGAAAATTGAGGTCCTTGAAGACGGCAAGAAGGTGCGCGTGCAGCCCGGCGCGACCATCATGATGGTCAACAACTACCTGGCACCCCTACGGCTACAAGCTCTACTCCCGACCCGGCATCTTGGTCCGCCTGCACCATCGGTGGCGTGGTCGCGAACAACTCCTCCGGCATGTCTTCGGGCACCAAGTACAACACGTACAACACCCTCGACTCCATGGTGTTAGTGCGCCCAGCGGCACCATCATCGACACCGCCGAGCCGGACGCCGACCAGAAGCTGCGCTCCCTCGAACCTGAACTCCACGAGTACCTGCCGCGCCTGCGCAAGCGCGTGCTTGAGAACCCCGAATCCATGGCGAAGATTCGCCAGCAGTACTCCATGAAGAACACCATGGGTTGCTACCTGAACTCCCTGGTCGACTTTGAAACCCCCGTGGACATTCTGCAAAGCACCTGCTGATTGGTTCGGAAGGCACCCTCGGTTTTGTTGCTTCGGCTACCTACCGCACCCCTGCCGATTCTGAAGAACATTTCCACCCGTACCTGCTCGTGTTCGACAACCTGATTGATGCTGCACGCTCTGTGCCCGAACTGGTTGCTAACAAGCTCGCTACCGTCGAGCTGATGGACGCCACCAGTATTCGTGTGGCTCAGCGTACCGGCCAGGCTGCGGAGGCGCTCGCCGCCATCGACGTGAAGGACCACGCCGCCCTGCTGGTTGAGTTCCAGGGCAACCCGAGCAGGAGCTGAGCGACCCTGGCGCCGCCGCAGCACCCATGTTTAAGAGCCTCGCCGGTGGCTTCGCCGGTGTCGATGACCAGCAAGCTGTCTGAGCGTAACGCACTGTGGGCGGCACGCCGCGGCCTGTACACCACCGTTGCGGGTAACCGCCGTTCCGGCACTAACGCACTACTGGAAGACGTGGTTGTTCCTGTTGAGGTTCTGGGCAACACCTGTAGCGACCTGACCAAGCTGTTCGAATCGCACGGCTACAAGGATTCCGTGATTTTCGGTCACGCGAAGGACGGTAACATCCACTTCATGCTGAACGAGCAGTTCCGCGACCCGAAGCAGCTGGACCGCTACCGCGAGTTCACCGAAGAAATGGTTCAGCTGATCCTCGGTAACGAAGGCTCGCTGAAGGCTGAGCACGGTACCGGTCGTATCATGGCTCCGTTTGTGAGCCGCCAGTTCGGTGACGAACTCTTCGACGTGATGCGCCAGATCAAGCGCCTCATCGACCCGAAGGGCTTCATGAATCCCGGCGTTCTGCTGGTTGAGCCGGACACCGACTACGTGACCGACCTGAAGGTCGCCGAAACCGTCGAGGAAGAAGTCGACCGTTGCGTGGAGTGCGGCTACTGCGAGCCGGTCTGCCCCTCCCGCAACCTGACTTTGACCCCGCGTAAGCGTATTGTGATGCGCCGTGAGATTGCCGCCGCTGAGGCGAACGGCGATCACGAGCTCGCCGAGCGCCTGCGTAAGGAGTACGAGTACTACGGCATTGAGACCTGTGCTGTGGACGGCATGTGCCAGACCCGCTGCCCCGTGAACATCAACACCGGTGACCTGATTCGCCGCCTGCGTTCTGAGAACCAGGACAAGCTGGCCGCTACCGGCTGGAAGATTGCCGCACAGCAGTGGGGCATCATGGATAAGGTTGCCGGTAAGTCCCTGACTGTGGCTAAGAAGCTGCCGTTCCCCGTGGTGCACGGTACCACCAACATTGCCCGCAAGGTCATGGGTGACGATATGGTTCCTTCCTACAAGAAGGACCTGCCGGTCGGTGGACCGGCACGTAAGCCGCACAAGGACGCAACCGCTGAGATTGTGTTCTTCCCCGCCTGCGTGAACTCCATGTTCGGCGGTGTGGATGGCGACGGCAAGCACGACCCGGTCAACGCAACCCAGGCGTTCATCCGCCTGTGTGAGCGTGCCGGCGTGAAGTACCGCATCCCGGACAATATTGGTGAGATGTGCTGCTCCACCCCGTGGAAGTCGAAGGGCTTCACCGACGGCTACTCGATCATGAGCGACCGTGTGTTGAAGTCCCTGTGGGAGGCTACTGACGGTGACCGCCTGCCGGTCGTGTGTGACGCTTCGTCCTGTACTGAGGGCCTTGAGGTGATGCGCGAAAAGGTCATTAAGGCGCTTGAGCACAAGATCGTGAACGGCCTGAAGCCGGGCGAGCCGGACTACTCGCGTCTGCGCATGTACGATGCGGTGCAGTTCGCCGCCGATAACATGCTGGATAAGCTGAGCGTGTCTGCTCCCCTGCCGTCGATTGCGTTGCACCCGACCTGCTCCATGACTCACTTGGGTACTCAGCCTGCGTTTGAGAAGATTGCGAACGCGATGAGTGACGACGTGTACGTGCCGAAGCACTGGGGTTGCTGTGGTTATGCGGGTGACCGCGGTATGTTGCACCCGGAGCTGACGGCGAGCGCTACGGAGGCTGAGGCTGCGGAGCTGAGCGAGCAGAAGCAGTTCGCCGCATACATTTCGGCTAACCGTACCTGTGAGCAGGGTATGACCGAGGCGACCTACCACAGCTACCAGAACGTGCTGCAGTGCTGGAACGCACCACCCGCTAACGGGCTGAGCGCATAGCGACATAGTGAAGGGACCCGGCGGGCTATCTGAGTGATAGTCGCCGGGTCCCCTTCTATATAAATTTCAAAACACCTAAGGTTTAGATTGATATTTAGAGATTAATCCACAAAGCAACCCATGAAATTTCATTATCTTAGACCTCAACACTGGAACATCTCCAAAACCATATTTAATAAGATTTCCAATATTCCCCTCATGCCTTTTGCCCTTTTCATCAATTATCCACAAAGATGCCGGGCATTTTTCAGGGTCTTTATCAAAGTCCATGAATAAAAAAATTTCTCAATTGCAAAACTACTCATCTTTTTCCTGAGCAGAATATCTTTTGAACCAAATACTTGGTTGGTCCGACATAAATTTTTTTCTTGACGCATGTGCAATTCTAGAATTTAAATCATCAATGGTAATAGCAACATCAAAACTTATCACTTCCCCGCCTGCAACATCATTATATTGAATATTTTTAAATGGTTTCCTACGATTTTCATTCTTTAGAACCATTAAAATGGCAATTTTTGGAGATAATGGGATGCAATAAAATATATTAGCCTGAAGATTAAAAGAGCCCGACAAGTAATCTCTGTATAACCGATTTTTCTGCACCAGGTCCCAAAAAAAGCTCCGGGTTAGAAACACAAAATTGCTCATCAAGAACGAATACAGGAGCTATACCCAGGTCAGGCAGAATAAAACGAGATTCAAAAATCTCTAATGATATGCATACTATATTTGGGTAAATATTTATCCCTATATTTTTTAAATATACACTCTCTGTATGCTTGAATCGAATTTTGAATTATATTATATTTATCTTCTTGAGAAGCGCCGCTCCCAGCGATTAAATCGATACAAAGAGAATTTTCGATGCGTTTTCTAGCAGTTTTAGAACGTATGATAATCTGGGCTACATATGAAATTAATATATCATACCTACCCTTATCCAAATGACCACCATCTTCGAGGAAATCAATGATTTCGGGCATTTTTCGCTCAACTGGATGAAAAATATTTTTATCCAAATCAAACACATCTATTTTTACACCCTTGTAATATTCTTCATCTGTGGGACTCTCAAAATTCTTATTAGTGAAATTAGAATCATGCTCAGCAACCTCATATATAATCTTATCTGCAATTTCATTTTCCACCTCCCTATTTGAAGAATTCCAAATAAATACCTCCTGATTCCTCCATCCTTTATTTCCAATATCCTCTTTTGCTATTCCACTAAACCTACCAACTATACTCGCTGGAACTATATGATCCCTCTTATGCAAAACTTACTCCTTTAAAATAGTCAACAATAAAATTACCTAGCAATATTAACAATAAAGCTGCAATAAATAGCAAGAATCGACTGATAGACCCCTTACTTTCACCTCCCTTATTTAGCGTAATTAAGTAACCCTTAACCTTAATATTTTTTCCAACCCTTAATTGCATATGAGATTAAAGATGGAATATTAATAATAAAAAAAGTGCAATAAGAATACTCCATACCAAGGCCATTACTTTCTCCTCAACTGATTTATCACTACTTAGCAATAAGGGCATAACTGTGGGAATAATCATAAAAAATGCAATGTATAGTGCATACTTTGCAAGATATTCCTGTCGTTGCGCAGAATTAATCCCCTCGATTTTTTCAACAGAATCCTTTAAGACCTTCAAATTCTGCTCAAAATGAAGAGCCAACTCCACCTTTTCCATAGCAATGACATGCTTCCCACCTCTCGGATTCGTGCGCCCCATATCATACATAATATACATTCTATTAATAGCATTATTAATACGCTTAATTTCTTTTTTATCCTCCGCAGAAACGAACTTCTGAATCTGACCTGTATAGTAATTTACAAGGATATTTTTCAAAATCGATAGCATAATTGCATCCAAATGGAATGATTCAGCATACCCCTGGAAACAAATCGGCAAGTTGCTACCCTTTATCTCTGGATCCGGAAAATAATAGACCATACCATTTGAACGGGTATAGAAACACCATTTATAATTACTGTCACCTTCAATTTTTAGCCATTTAGGATCCTCTTCTTCCCACTTTTCCCTAGCTGCATCAGATGGTTCTCTACGATCAGCAATTTCATGCAACTTTTGAATAAAATCTAATCTACCTTGATCGTTCTTTTTGAGATTCCTGAAATTTTTGAGAAAACTTGAATCAATGGAATTAAGAAAATTAATTATATTCACTACATACATAAATGGTTCAATATTCTTTTTCCACATAGATTGCCGCAACTTGTAGCCTTCGGATTTATCCTTATATTCTTCCGCCTCTTTATCACCAATTCTAAGTCCAGGAATCAATTGATATTTAGCAAGATACTCGTATACTTCGTCTCTCTTAATTTTAAATTTTTTACCGATTTCTTCCTTAGGCACCTCGACCTCAAGCACCGCTAACCCTGGAATTTCATCCGATGAACAGATATTTTTCAGCCAGAAGCACTTGAATACGGGTAACAGCATACTTATCGGTAATGAGTCGGTTTCCTAGATCCTCCGTATAGTATCTATGATTATTCTTGTATAGAAGATTCCAAATGGTCTCAGGGAAATTATCCCGCCGAGTATCTGCGCTAGAAGGAAACTCTTTACCTGTACTGTATTCCCTGTATCTAACGGTGGGAGCTCCTGGAACCCAGTTTATCCCCCGGTTACCATCATTCTTATTAAATATTTTTTTAAACCTTCTCTATCAGTAAAAATTGAAGCCAAAATATATATCTTCATTGTCTCACTCCTTAAATCATTCTCAGATGTACAAATTTTTTTGAATAAATTTCACCAAAAGTCTTACATGCGTGAATATGCATCTCCTCCTTGAAATTGCAGATAGAATACCTGGTGATTACACACACGAGGTGCCTAGATTACACCCAGACGTCCTTATCCAAATCGTACAATTACCAGCACTTCCAAACGGCAACGAACGTAAGTACCATCATTCACATTAGCACGAAGACACCCGCCCGGACTAGGAAAAAAACTCCCGCACAACACAACTTTCTGCACCCCACCGCACTCCCCCACCCGCGCCTCCTCAAACCGCATAAAAGCCACCCCTCCGCGACTTGTCGCCGCAAAGGGGTGGTTTCTATATAGACTCGGTGCAAGTCCGCCGGCTCAGCCAACCACGGTCAATCACAGTCAGCATCGCCGCGAACCCTCATCCCTAACCCTTACTACTCAGCGGCCCTCGGAGCTGGGCTTGGGATCC
>BNJT01000963.1_pt1 | contig 12138 bp, 4 predicted proteins | sample 8540491 | NCBI WGS metagenome assembly BNJT01 (sample SAMD00202455, study PRJDB9452) | human saliva metagenome | host: Homo sapiens
GAAAGATAGGAAGGGGTGGAACAGTTTACTTTAGAGGTCGTTCACGATGATTTCTTCCACCAGACATTTGTTGGAGTAATGTACTTGAACTCAAACGTAATTGAAGCTTCCTCGATTTCCAAACCATTTCCCAAGGAACTCTTGGAACTCTCTAATGATGGGTGATGAGTCGGCATCTAGCCCAAAAGATAAACTCAGGGAAGTCCCCCTATTGCGGGGTTCTTCCCATCCGCATCCAAATTCCAAATAGCCTTAGGATATGAAGTTCTATACTCCTTTCGTCTCTGCATTGCTTGACAAAAACAGGAATGAGACTTTCTATATTCTCTATTATAATTTGCTTCATCTTCTCGTCCATTTTAGGGTGGCACATTCCGACATTGGGTTGTGGTCCAGTGTTGATATGAGCTAGCTCCCAGAGGTTGTAGCAGGTGATAAGATCGAGAGGCTTTGATTCCTCAACATATCGTAGGAATAGGGTCTCTTTAATGGTCTCAATCTCGTCTTGAGTAAATGGGAGCTTGTTGACGTTATCTTCATCACCAGCAATACAGCTCAGATATCGTAATGCTCCCACGCTAGTATCTGGATGCTCAAAGATCTCTTTGAATATGGATTTGAGACTAGCCTCCTTGAGGTACTTCTTGAGGAGTCTACCTTTTCCGTCACTTGATCTATGCGAAAGAGACGACTGGGATCAGAGAATAGATAAAGAAGAATCTCAGCAGGATCTGTGCCTTCTCCTGGCTTTCAGCAGGTTCTCTTCTTACTTTCTGGATGAGATCAGTAATTTGACTGGCTCTTTTCTGCTGGATATAAGTACTTTTATCTCTTCGAAAAAGAAAGGTTCATACGCTCACGGAATTCAGTCTCAGTCAATTTCACATTCTCTAAGTGTTCCATAAAAAGTATCTCTCTATGTAGTCACTGTGATTCGCCTGTAAAGGGGCTACCTTTCTCGTTGTTCCCATATCAGCCCTATAAGCTCAATCACTAGTACTTCACATTCTTAATCTGAAGACTGTCCTGATGCTCTGAAAGGTATCTGCTGGGATGAATTATCCCTCCATATAGCGGATGGTCTGGTAGGGGGCTGTTGCTGAAGAGTTCTGTTCTTCTCCCTTCTCTAGTATATCGACTACATATCGATCTCCTCCTATCTTGAAGATTCGTTTGTAGTTCACTCGCAATAGGTCAAATACACTGGGGATATTGGATGCGTATCAGTTCTATAATGAGCCAGTCGAAGGGGAGCAACATTACCCTTCAAGCTCCTTACGAAGTGATGATAGGGTGTTGCAGATGCTGCTTTGATAGCTCGAAGTGTGGGAGATGGTAATCTTCTAGCTTACTCTGAGTGATATAATATGTCTAGCTAGGTCTGTTATATGGGAATCCTCATTTACGCTCTAGTCTCAAAGAGCCTCCTCAATTGCTCGGGTGTAATCTTTGCTAGCGGATATTCCTGCTTGCAGATCTTCTCCATATAGCGGTCGGTATGTTTGTCAAACTTTTGTTTTTGAGCTGGGAGGCAACATACTCCTTGTCATAAGCAAGGATGTAGCTCATATTAGGGAAGGATAGAGATATTACGCATCAAAGCTAAAGAGTTCGAGTTAGCTCCTCTCCGTCAAGGCGGTCTACATCATCGATGAAGATCATTATCTTCCTCCCTGAGCTTACCGATCCCTTTCTTCAAGAACTCGTACTGCTCACTTGTACTCTTTGCTTTGAAGCCTTGAGGTAAGAGACGTGCTCCAAGCTGTATCCAAGCACTGTCTTTCCTTAGACTAAGATATGATCTACATATTGCATGCAATCCCTGAGGCTAATGCCGAGCTATAGGGGAGCTAGCGTACGGCTGAGTTCCTCGAAGAAAGACCTGCGTTAGATTGGGCGCCTTACGGTACATCCAGGGGTTGAAGTCCAGCAGGATTGTCTCATCGCTATGTCGCTTTTTCTCGAGATAGTCCTTCATCGCTAGCATGAAAAGGAGGTCTTCCCTGCACCCCAAGGGGCAGTCAGTCCAAGAGTAAAAAGCTGCGTTTGAAGTATCGGTCTGGAATATCTTCTCTGCTAAGTCCTGTGCTTCCTTTCTTCGCCCTAACAGATCTTCATCCTCAGCTGTACAAGGGCATTCGACTTCATATCCAAGCCTAGAGTTATGCACTCCCTCTTGCTTGGGTTTTGTGCGATGCCCAATGTGACCACCCCACTAACCAAATGACACACAGCCCCGCAAGATAGGAAGGAGGTCTACATAGCAGATCCCTGATATGGGGGTTGGAGTAGCTACGTAGTTTGCGACTCCAATAAGCCGATAGTATGCCCAGCCCACAAGTAGGACGGCAGTCCAAGAGCGCACGCCTCCACTAATGACATATCGCCTCCGACAAAGGACATAGGTATAGGCTAGTACAGTCACAATTATCCCACACCATACGATGAAGCTCTCCCAGCTGGGATCAAAAGACTGTAGGAGTGCTACGAGCTTACTCTCAAAGGTGGGGACGGAAAGAAGATGTATAGTGTCACTAAGGCAATGTGCACTGTCGCTGTAGTGGCAAGGGGGTGGATGGGTCTGCCATAGTTTCTGGAGACAGGCAGATAGTTTCTGGAGGCAGGCAAATAGTTTCAAACGTGTCTGATAAATACGACGCGTTTTTGTAGCTCAAGTCTTTCTCGTTTGCAGGCTTCGTGGAGGGTGTAGACTTTGATACCATAGGTATGGGATTTATCCGCTGGAGGGGCGGGTGATGAGGGGTATTATGTGGGGTAAAATTAGCGAATTATCAGCTCTCTGGATATAGGTGAAGCTTCTTCGCTTTGCGGGAGCGGAGGAGGGGACGGAAGGGCGGTCGGGAGGTGAAAAGTGGAGGTGTGTAAGTGCTTATGGTAGAGCGAGGTGGGAGGAGGCGTGGAGGAGGGGATTGCGACCAGTACTGGTCAGCGATCGAACCAGTACTGGTCACTTATAGCAACTCGTACTGGTCACTGCGCGAAGTAGTACTGGTCAGACGAGTGACCAGTACTGGTTGATTTTTGGGAGGGCGCAGGCCTTCCGCCCTCGCACCGTGAGGGGAGCGGGGAAGAGGCGGAGGGAAAAGGTAGGGGATTATTCGCCGAGGAAGGCGCGGTAGTCGGCGAGGGTCTCGCGGGTGAGGAGGGGGCGGTTGGCCGCGCTGAGGGGAAGGAGGAGCGAGCCTTCGGGGAGGGTGGGAAGGAGACCCTGTCGCAGAGGTGGCGCGCTCACGGAAGGTCTTGAGGTCGCTTGCTGTGGGGAAGCCTTCGATGAGGTAGCCCTTGAGCCCCGTCTCCGTGGGGAGCGGGCTGACCTGGAGCGTCCACTGCGTGAAGTGCGAATAGGCGAAGCTCATCAGCGCGAAAGTACACCTCGTGGCGCGGTAGGCTCCCCTCGGGGTAGAGGAGCACGAGGCTGACGACTTCTCCCGCTGCGGTTGGGGCGAAGGTCGTGGCAGGCCCTTCGGTCTCGCTTACGCCCTCGGTGCTACCCGTCACGGGGCGAGTGAGGAGGGGCGGAGTGGTGAGGGTGCGCCCCGCGCGTAGGGCGGCGAGCAGGCTCGAAGCGTAGGGCATCAGCGGGGTCTCGGGATAGCGCTGGACGAAGTCCTCCAGGCGCTTGCGTAGCTGGGCCTCTTGTCCTGCCTGCACCTCGGTGAGGGCGGTGAGGAGGAGTGCCTTCGGGCGCAGGTCTTCGTCGTGATAGGGGAGGGCATCCAGCTCGGTGAGGTACTCGCGAGTGCGGCTGACATCGCCCGTGCGGTAGGCCTTGTAGGCGGCATCATACAGCTCGGTGGAGCGGTTGGCAAGCCTTTGGAGGGAGTGTCTGAGCTCGGGCGAATGGAGGAGCTTCGCACGGGGAGAGTTGGGGAAGAGGCGTAGGTATTCCCTGCGTAAGCCTTCGGCCTCGGCATCACGCCCCTGTCGGAGGGCGAGGAGGATCTGACGGTAGGCGACCTCTTCCCGTTCGGCGAAGTGGGGGAAGTCCCTGAGGAGGCGCGTGTAGAGGGCGCCTCACCTCATCGAGGCGCTGGAGCGGATCGTCGAGGACGGATGCCATACGGAAGAGGGCGCTGGCGAGGGTGTCCGTCAGCGCTTCGCGTGCCTTGGGGGTGAGGGGAAGGGCACGGAGGTAGGCTTCACGGCTTCGGCCTCTATCGGGTGAAGTGGCATCGGAGGCGCCTGCCTCCTCGGTAGTGGTGGGGGCTACGGGTGCGGCATCGAGGGCGCGCAGACTGCGGTTCCAGTCGTCGGTGAGCGGACGACTCCCCCAGCGTTGGTGGAAGGCGATACGGCCGAGAGCGATCTGCTGAGGGTCGTCGAAGTAGAAGCCCGCGGAGGTGCTTCGTGGGGTCGTGGTCGGCTCGTCGAAGGGCGAGCGAACGGCATCACCGAGATCGTGCACCTTCTCCCCCGAGGCTTCGGCACGAGCGATGAGGCTATCGATGTGGCGCTCCAGCTGGTCGGTGGGGAGAGCGGCAAGGCGAAGGAGGCTGTCGGCACGATAGGGCGGTGCGTGCGTGAGGGGCGAGGAGGCGAAGTCCCAGGTAGGAGTCGCTCCACCGTAGCGTAGTGGGGGTGCTGGCGCTGGAGGAAGGGAAAGGCCTTCTCCAGGGCTTCTGCGGACTCTACGTAGTGCTGATCTTCGAGCTCCAGCAGGCCTAAGCGGGTGTAGGCTTCGGCAGCGGCGCCCCGCAAGGTCTGCGCCGAGTCGATGCTCTGGCGAAGGGCGGTGCGGGCGGCTTCGCGCTGGTTGGTGGCAAGGAGTGCTTCGGCCAGAGCGAGGTAGATGGCGGAGCGGTGGGGGGCGTAGCGGCGTAGACGTGCCAGACGCTGCAGGTGATGGATGCCCGTCCCGCTCTCGGTGGTGAGGGCAAGGGTACGGAGCTGGGCCGCGAGTTCAAGCGCAGGCTGAGGGCTTGTGCGCTCCGCACGGGCAAAAGCCGCCTTTGCGGCCTCGCGTGCGCCCTGAGCTTCGAGGATCTGCCCGATGAGGAAGGAGAGGCGGGCACGCTGTAGGGCGGTCTTCTCCGAGCGAGCAAGGACGGTGAGGTGCGTGAGGGCGGTGGAGTCTTCTCCACGGGCAAGTGCAAGTTCGGCCGCTGCGATATGGTAGAGTAGGGGCGCTTGGCGGAGGACTTCTCCCTCACGACGGGTGGCGTGCTGCAGCTCCTCCTCGGCATCGAAGAGCTCGCCACGCAGGGTATAGAGACGGCAGAGGTAGAGGCGGGCGACGTCGCGGACCTCGGGCTCGGTGGCGTAGCGTCGGAGGATGTCGGTGAGGGTGGTGTGTGCTGCGGGGAGGTCGCCGCCATAGAGCTGACTGCGGGCGATGAGGAGCCACGCCTCGGCGAGGGCGGGATTGTACTCGGTCTTCTCCTGCATACGCACGGCACGAGGGTCTTGCCTCCAGTGGGCGGGGCGAGCGGGCTTGCGGGAGATGCTATGCTCTTCGATGGCCTTGGTGGCTTTCTCTATGGTGCGGGAGAAGCGGGGGGCGGCGCCTGGTGTCGTGGCGCGAGCGAGTACGGGATCGAGCGGCAGACGGAGCGTGTAGTCGTCGGTCGTGCCATCGAGTGCGGTCTGGTAGGTGGTCTGGTACGCCTCGCGAGCGTTGTAGAGGACGTTGTAGCGCGTGACGAAGGCCTGCCACGTGCGGGAGCTCGCGGTATTCACGCGTCGGGAGCATGCCCCGAGGAGCGCAAGGAGAAGGAGAAGGGAGCCGAGTGCGCGGGGGCTTAGCCTCGGGCGTGCTGGGCCCTGCGTCGTGTGATGGCGCTGAGACATTTGCCGAGGGCAAGGAAGAGGAAGAGCAGGAGGATGATCAGCACACCCGAGGGGACGCTGATGAGGTAATAGCTTAGGAGTAGGCCGCCCGACGTTGGCGATGAGGCAGAGGACGATGGAGCCGCAGATGATCTTGCGGAAGTCCGCCGTGAAGAGCCCGATAGTCGTCTGGGGAAGGGTCAGGAGGGAGAGGAGGAGCATGATACCCACCGAGCGGATCGTCAGCACGAGGCTCACGGCGACGAGGATGAGTAGTCCACGCTCCCACAGCCCGACATTCATGCCACGTACACGGGCGAAGTCGCGGTCAAAGGCGGTATAGAGTATCTGTCGGTAGCCGACGCTGAAGAGTGCTATCAAGAGGACGGCAAGGAGGGCGAGCGCAATGAGGTCGCCCGCCGTGACCAGCAGGATATTGCCGAAGAGGTAGGCGGGGAGGCTGGTGGCGTAGCCGGGGGTGAGCGTCATGAAGAGCACGCCGAGGGCCATGCCGAGTGCCCAGATGCTGGCGATGGCGGAGTCCTCACGGATGCCTTCGGTACGGCTGAGCTTGCCTATAGAGAAGGCGGCGAGGATGGCAGCACCCGCAGCAGAGAGGATGGGATTGATGCCGAGGTAGATGCCGAGTCCTATCCCACCGAAGGAGGCGTGCGTGATACCGCCACTGACGAAGACGATGCGTCGCACGACGATATATGCCCCCACGATACCGCAGACGATGGCGGTAAGGAGGGACGCTGCAAGGGCGTTTTGGAAGAACTGATAGGCGAAGATACTCGGCATGGTGTCGAGGTCGGTGCGCTGGGGACTTAGGCTGCGGGGCTGGGCTCGTGACGGCCGACGATGGCGTGGTAGTCGCGGTTTTCCCCGACGATGAGGTAGAGCTCGGGGCGGAGCGTCTCGGGGAACTCGACGCCACGCAGCTGGAGGCTACGCACCCAGGCGGGCACTTCGTCGGCATCGAGCGTGAGGAGGACGTCGCGGAACTCCTCGACTTCGCTCTCCTTGTAGGCGCTGGCACTGCGACCCTTGAAGCGGTCCAGCTCCTCGTCGTCAAAGTACTCGATACGCTTGCTGACGGCAGCCAGCAGGCTGTCGGTCTCGCAGGTCAGGTGGTTGCCGCAGCAGCCCTCTCCGTGGGGTAGCTCCTGAGGCTCAGGCTCGATGACCTCGCCACGGGCGATGCGTCGGGCCTTGAGGTACGACTGTATGGTGGCTGCGAGAGCAGCGATGGCGCCGAGGACGGCGAGAGCGATGACTATGACGAGGATACTTCCCATTGAGAGCTAAATCAAATGTATTCGTGAGTAAACTATGCTTAAGCATAAGTATATCTATGCAAAGATAGTTCATTCGTGAGGACCGAGCCTCCGTGGGGAAGGGGATGGATGAACCTATATTGGTCGGTGGGCTGACCTATATAGAATGATGCTGCGACCTATATAGGTCGTCGTCGCGACCAATATAGGTCAGCCCGCCGACCAATATAGGTCGCAGAATTGTCGCCACATCAATACGTACTCCATAGCTGCTGAGAGCTTGGCGTGAAGCCCTGTAGATGGAGGCTATGTCCCCATGGGAGAGAAGAGCGGGGCGGAGCAACTGAGTCGTTGCCCCGCCCCGCTGCGGTATCGTGTGTAGTCAGCTACGCACTTAGAACATGTACTGCACGCGGAGCTGCAGTGCGTTGACCTTCTTCGTGTCAGCCTGGTCCCACTGCTTGACCTGCATGTGGTGGTAGTTCAGACGCAGTGCGACGTACTTATTCCAGTAGTAGGAGAGGCCGGCGCTGTAGTCGGTCATCTTACCTGCACCAGCCATACCTGCGATGTTTGAGTTCGTCAGCGCATTGTTGTCGGTGAGGTCGAGGAAGCCGTAGCCCAGCATCAGCTCGAGGTTGCCAGAGTTAGGAGAGTCGACCCCCGAGGTGACGTAGTTGTACTTATAGTCTACGGGGTTGATGATCATCCCACGGGCAGAGACGTAGAAGCCCTTGGTGTCGTAGGCATTGCCCCCGACGCGGTTCACGTGCGACCAGTAGTACTGGCTGCTGACCTGGACGTTGTGGAAGATCCCCTGGAACTCGGCCGTGAACTTATTCTCCCAGCGGGCATCCGTCAGGTCGAGCGACATAGCGTTGCGCTTGTCGACAGCGGTGAGGTACTTCTTCGAGTAGGCGATGTGCGAGCCACCCTTGAGGTCGGACTCGGACTTCACATGCATGCCGCTGAAGCCGATGTGGAAGCCAGCCCCCTCGGTCAGCACGGGGCGCCAGACAAGACGACCTGCTACGGTGTAGCCCTGTGCGCCCTTGTCGGTGCTGGTGGTGAGAGCGGAGTTGTCAGCGAAGGCACCATACTGCCACCAGATATGGTCGTTGGAGATGGTATGCATGATACCGATACGACGGCCTGGCTGGTAGACGTTTGCTTCGGGCTCATCGAGGTACTCCTTGCTGGCAGAGCTGTAGGCCGAGGAGAGACCGAAGGGCACGGTGTAGTGACCGGCGCGGATGAAGTTATTCTTGTTGAAGCTGTACTGCAGGTAGACGTCCTTGAGGGAGACCTTGTTGTTCGTGAAGGAAGCATCTCCACGGAAGTACCAGTTGTCACCGTAGTACGCCTTGAAGCCGATACGCATATCACGGATACCGATCCCATCGTTCATCGTGCCATCCTGCGTCTTGGCGGCATCATTCTGCGAGTAGGTCGCAGCGTCAAAGAGGGCACGACCCGTGACCTTGACCTCGACTTTTTCCTGTGCATTTGCCGCAGTCAGGGCAGAGAGCGAAGTGACTGCGATGAGAAGACTATGCTTGATATTCATGTGTTAGTAACTTCTTGCTTAGGATAAATAGAGTAGGGCTTAGAGGCTGTCCTCGATCTTGTCGTAGGCGCGGATAGCCTGGAGGAAGCGGGCGTTGACATCGCTCATCAGGTAGAGACCATCAGCATTGCGCTTGAGACCCTTGAGCTGGAGTGGGTAGACCATCGGGGGATTCTGCAGGTTGAGCTGCTCGATGCCACGGAGCTGCTTGGTCGTCTGGTAGACGATGTTGATGTCGCAGTAGAGCTTACCGTCCTTGCCTTCGTACTTCTCGAAGACGACCTTGCTACCGATAGGGGTCTTCTTCTCGATGGAGTTGGGGAGCTCGTAGGGCTCTACGTCGAGGGCTGCCGTGACGGAAGCGATGTTGGAGTCGTGCCCGCAGAGGAAGGAGAACTTACGGCCCTTGGCGTTCAGCTCATCATACATATAGGTAAGGAGCGGGTGGGCGACGTTGACAGCGACGATGGGTGCAGCGAAGAGCACATCACCGTAGACGTCCTTGATACGTGCGATCTGCGTCCAGTCCTCGAGAGTAAGGTCGTGACCGAAGGCCGCCTTCTTCTCATCGGGCTCTTCATAGTACTGGAGGATGAAGGCATCGGAGCAGGTGTTAGCGTCCTTGAGTGAGCCCTTCACGCGGGGGCTCTTCGCCACGCTCGAGGAGGATCTCGGTGTTGTAGTTGTCGAAGGCGCAGAGCTTACCTTCCTTGCAGGCGGGGGAGTCCTTGAGGTCGAGGGTAGAGGCCGTGATCTCGTAGGCCTTCTTGAGGTCCTCGTTGATACCGCGGATGCCGCGCTTACCGCCCATAGCAGCGATCTGCTTTGAGGGCTTCCTTGAAGGACCTCGCTGATCTTCGTCAGACGGGGGAAGAAGACGGGGTCCATCTTGCTGGGGGCGTAGCGGTGGTTGACCTGGATGTCTGCTACGGGGAGGAAGGCGGTGGTGAAGTAGCGTGCAGTGGCGATACAGCGCTGCATGCTATTAGCGTAGATGTTTACTTCGTCTTCGTGGGGTTTGCGTTTTCCTTGAAGAGGCCTGCATCGACGGCCCATTTACGGAAGTAGAGGCCGAACTGATTTTCCAGTGCGCCACCGCGTGAGGTGAGTTCGCTTTGCGCCAGCGGTCCATGCGAACCAAGGGTGCGTGGTGACCTGCTCTGAGAAGGCTTCCCTTGGTGGAGAGTGGGGCGCGGATGTTGTGACGGCTCAGGATGACCGCCCTCAGAGAGCGTGTACTTGTCCTTGAAATTCTTGACTTCTGCTTCTGAGCAAAGAGGGAGGGACGCGACCGCGAGTAGCAAAAAGTAGCGCCACAGAGTGTTTGAACTGTCTCATACGATATGATATAAATAAGTCCTCTTCGCGAGGACGTGACCGAATGCACCTGTAGTAGCTCTGCCTAAGTGGGCAGGGAAGGAGAGTCCTCCTTCCCTAAATCGAGGCTTAGCAAATGTAGTGATATTTGACTATTCTGTATTTGAAACGGCTTTTGTTTTTAAAATGTGTATGGTGTTTTTACTGACTATCGTTAAGCCTCTTTTGAGGGCGGTTGATGTGCCTAAATCGGGGTGTGTATCGGTCTTGTACATAGGTCGTTGCATATGCTCTGGAGGAGGGTGATTGCGACCAGTACTGGTCAGCGATCGAACCAGTACTGGTCACCAATAGGAAGCAGTACTGGTCACTGCGCGAAGTAGTACTGGTCGGACGAGTGACCAGTACTGGTCGCAAAAGCCCCTGAATACAGGGCTCTGCGGAGGCTGCTGCATGAGTATATACTATTGGTATGGGGATGAGCGTGTGAGGATCAGCGCCCTTGCAGAGGACGCACACCCTTTCTTGATGCCGTGAAGACGCTCCACCGGGGTGCCTATGGGTAGAGGATGGGGAGTGAAATGGGTGGGGGTTCATAAGTTTCTTGGGGAAAACGAGTCGCTTTCTTAAAATCTTAATAAAATCCACTCTCCGTAGTTCGAGAATATTTCTATATTTGCACCCCTTTGGCAGAGATGCTGAGGGGGCTACGAATTGGCGTCCCTGTGAAGGGATTCACAAGCATTACTACTCAACATAATATATCGCTAATTAACTACCGCACGGCAAGTAAAGCACTGGGTGCAGTACTCGCGCTGGTCCTGACTTCTGGATGGAGCGCCTTGGCTCAGACGATCAGCTCGCCCAACAAGGGGCTTCCAGCTGCACTCTCTCTGAGTCAGGACGCAGGCACCCTATGTATAGCCTCCTTCGCTGATGGGCAGGAGATCATCCGTCCCAGTCATCTCGGTCTGGAGATGACCGATGCGAAGAAGTCCTTCGACAAGGTACCTCGAGGTCACGGACACTGAAGGAGTCGACCTTCGATGAGACTTGGAAGCCTGTCTGGGGCGAGGTCAGTCGATCCGCAACAACTACAACGAACTGCTCGTCACGCTCAAGAAGAAGAGCAACGGCGATCCCATAGCTATCCGCTTCCGTCTCTTCGATGACGGCCCGGCTTCCGCTATGAGTTCCCCGGTGGCAAGGATCGTAACTTCTACGTCGTCAAGCGCGAGCTCACCGAGTTCGCTATGACGAGCGACCACAAGGCGCACTGGATCCCCGGTGACTACGACACCGAGGAGTACGACTACCAGCACAGCCGTCTCCTCTGAGATCCGTGGACTCTTCGACAAAGTCTCACGGAGAACTGCTCCCAGACTGCCTTCTCTAAGACTGCAGCGTACAGACGCCGCTGATGCTCAAGAGCGATAAGGGTGTCTCACATCAACCTCCACGAAGCTGCACTCATCGACTTCCCAGCTATCAACCTCGATCTGGATGACAAGACGATGACCTTCCGTGTGGAGCTGACGCCTGACCCTCAGGGCAATCGTAAGCACATCGAAGCGCCCTTCAACACCCCTTTGGCGTACGGCTATCGTCAGCCGTGATGCGCGCGATATCCTCGCCTCGAAGCTGACGTACAACCTCAACGAGCCTTGTGCCTATGAGACGACCGACTGGACTGCCTATTAAGTATGTAGGGTCTGGTGGGAGATGATCACGAGCAAGAAGCACCCTGTATCTACACCGATGACCTGCCCTATGTGAAGATCGGTAAGACCGACTACTCGAAGGTGAAGCCTCAATGGCAAGCACGCTGCCAATACGAAGCACGTCAAGGAGTACATCGACTTCGCCGCTAAGCACGGCTTCGATGCAGTCCTGGTCGAAGGCTGGAATATCGGTTGGGAAGACTGGTTCGGCACAGCAAGGACTCGTGTCTTTGACTTCGTCACTCCCTTACCCCTGACTTCAACGTCGCTGAGCTCCGTGACTATGCTAAGAGCAAGGGCGTGAAGCTCATCACGCACCACGAGACCTCCAGCTCGGTCACGAACTACGAGCGCCACAGTGGAGAAGGCGTACAAGTTCACGGGTTGACAACGGCTACTCCGCTGTCAAGAGCGGCTACGTAGGCAACATCATCCCCCGCGGGCGAGCATCACTACTACCAGCAAT
>BNJT01001504.1_pt1 | contig 12134 bp, 11 predicted proteins | sample 8540491 | NCBI WGS metagenome assembly BNJT01 (sample SAMD00202455, study PRJDB9452) | human saliva metagenome | host: Homo sapiens
TCAGTTACGTATTGTCATGGTGGACAGCAAACTGGTGGTGGTGACAGGGTTCGGCCCGAGTAATCTGACGTGGATTGAAAACTCGAACAGTATCATTCGCGAGTTTGCCCAGAAGAACTCTTCGCGTGTGGTGCTGGCCGACTGGAACAGCACAATCCGTGAGGAGCTACAGAAAAACCCGACGCTCATGACCTCCGACGGGGTGCATCCGGATTTGTCGGGGCAGGTTATCTATGCGCGCGTGATAACTGAGGCGGTAGCAAAAGCACAGTCTTAAGCGACAAGCTTTAAAAGGTGTGGGCGGTTCGGCTTTACTGATCGGATGTATCAGGGGCCGCACCGCCCCACCGTGATATAGGGGCTTCACCGGCAGGTGATGGCAGGCAACGCCGCCGCTACTGGTCAATGATGCTGCGCACCAGCTCTTTCGCGGCGGGAATCACTTCGTCTTCGAACCAGGGGTTGCGTTTGCGCCAGCCAATGGTCAGCGGCGAGGGGTGCACCAGCGGCAGCTGGGCGGGGAGGTACTGTTCATAGTCGGCGACGGTTTCGGTCAGGTTTTTTTCTTAGCGCCGGTACCAAGGTAGTAGCGCTGCGCGTACGAGCCGACGAGAATGGTGAGCCGCACCTGCGGCATGAGCTCACGCAGCCGCGGGTGCCAGGTGGGGGCAAATTCTTTGCGCGGCGGTTTGTCCCCATGTTTGCCTTTACCCGGATAGTAGAAGTCCATGGGGTAAGCGCGAAAAGGTTCGGGTCGTAGAACTCGTCATCAGTAACACCCAGCCATTGCCTCAGCAGCCGCCCGCTGGCGTCATTCCAGGGTTTGTGGGTTTGTTGCGCAATCCTGCCGGGTGCTTGCCCCACCAGCATAATGCGTGCTGCTGCGGTAGCGGTGTACACCGGAGTGTACCCTTTGGCGCGCATCTCAGCGTTCGTTGTGGCGTCGTTGATTTCCTGGTATAGCAGGTTAGCTTCTGGCAACAGGTTCATGCTGCCCCAGTATACGCGGCACCCGCGGTGGGTGCTGTGTGTAGTGTGGGGCGGTGAAAATAGGGTGCCTAGCCGCGCACGGCGTGAAGTGCATGAAGCATCAGGTGATCGGTGCCGGTCTCCTGTGAGAAGAAGTATTCGTAGAGCAGATAATCCAGGCTTTTATCCTCCGTAAGAGCGTCTTGAGCATACGATAAAGAGGCGGCAAACCGGGCACGGTAGAAAAGCGGTTGTACAATATCGTACGGTTTATCGGCGTCGAGCTCCTCAAGGTACATCTCGTCCATGTGCTCTGCCCATTGCCGAAGACGTTCGGGGTGGGAGAAGATTTCTTGCTCACGCACTATACGCACAATATCCTCAGCCACCTCAAGCGCTGAAAGGTGCTGCTGTTTCCAGTCAAGCCACGCCAGGGCTAAAAGGCTGATAAGTTTCTCACGTTGTGATGCATCTAGAGTGCAGATTCGCTGTAGTTCTTCGGCGTAGTCGGGAGGGACAACGATAGTGAACATAGCGGGGTTCCTTTCGCGAATTCCCTCAACTTTAGCACAAGGGTAAAGTGAAACAGGGAGGAATCTTCGCATGAGAAACTCGTGAAAGCTGCACACGATAATCTCTGCAATGCACCACATTACGCATGTCGCATACATCACGATGCGAACAATAGTGACTTGCATTGATTTGGAGAGGTGTGGTAAGCTCGAACCAATTCATCGCGTCGAGCTTAGTTAACTCGGCACACCGCAACATCCCTGCAGTGAGAGAAGAAGCCTGGAGCGGCATGGGATTGGCCGTTTGGGAGCCCACTGAGCCTTCCACATCACTCTCGACGGGATGAGTGGTGCCGACGTGTGAGCCGCGCCCACCCGGGCAGGTCGCCCTCCTGTGCGGGCGACGACAGGGGTTTCCGATTCGATAGCGAGCGGTGACAAGCCTCTTTCCTACTCAGGGAAAGGGGCATTTTTCATGTCCTCCGCAACCAAACTTTCCGAGCTGGGCACCGACTCAGACCGCACACTCTCTTCGGCCGAAGCTGCCGAGTTCCTCGGGGTGAACCCGAAAACACTGAACAACTGGCGCTCGCAAGGCAAGGGGCCTGCATACGTCAAGCACGCGGGTGCTATCGACGGCCTCGGTCGCCAGCGCGGCACCGTCGGCTACCGGCTCGCAGATCTTCGCGATTACGTGAGCACGCATCGCGTGAGCACGGAGAGCTCTGACGAGTCGGTTAGTTGCCACATCGAAGCTCTCGTTGATGCAGCTCCGCGTCTGTCCGACGACCAGATCGCTCGCCTCCGTTTCGCTCTCGGAGGTGCGGCATGACTAGCACAAAAATCGCCCCAGTACTCCCACTGAGGAGAGCACTAGGGCAATCAGTTCGCTTGCTCCCAATCGTACAGATGTTCGACTCGACGGTCAAAGTGATGGGGTCATCTACGACGACCTTTTTGAGCACGTTCCCCAGGATCCAGCTCTCGACGTGTTGTGCGCCGGGTCGCCCGGAGACCTTGAGAAGTCTGAGTTGCTCCGGCAGGCGAGCGAGGCGGCGTTCGCGCACGTCCGGCGTCTGCGTGAGCGTGGCTCGAAGGTCACTCCTGCTCAACTTGAGAAGCATCTGCTGACGATGCTCAACGAGCTCGTCGTCGCGCACAACAAGAGAGACGAAGGATCGGCTGCCCTCGCTACCAGGAGCTGCCGCCGACGCTGCTCGCGGAGGTCCTGGCGTTTGAGCACCGGCTGGTGCTCGTCGGCACGGGCACGCCGGAGAACCCTCTGAAGCTCCCTCTTGCGATGTACGAGGACGAGGGCGACCTTGAGGGCACGTATTGTCTGCTCGACGAGGAGTCACTGCACGGGCTATTGCGCCCATACTGTTACACGGTCACCCTCCAGCAGGCACGTGAGACGTACGCGCACCTGAGGGCCATCGTTCCTGTCGTGGACAAGACGATGGAGGCGAACCTCGTCCCGGTGAGAAACGGCGTGTACAACACCGAGACGAAGCAGCTGGAAGCGTTCACGCCCGAGCGTGTGTTCCTCACCAAGTCTCCGGTGAGATACGACCCCCAGGCCGTGTCGCCGACGAAGACCTTGAGCGACGGTGACACGTGGACGTTCGACTACTGGTTGGCTGATCTTTTCGATGAGGACGAGGAGCGGGTCACGCTCTTCTGGGAGATCGTCGCGGCGAGCTTGCGCGTGTACAAGAGCTACGAGAAAGCGTTCTTTTTCTATTCGTCGAGTGGATCGAGCGGGAAATCGACGCTGCTGCATCTCATGCGCAACATCCTCGGCCAACGGAACTGTACCTCGCTGAGCCTGGGCGCGTTCGGCAAAGACTTTGGTTGCGAGCCGGTGCTCGGCGTCTCTGCCGTCCTCACCGACGAGACCGACACGTACGGGTTCATGAAGGAGTGCAAAGAGTTCAAGCAGTATGTGACCCACGACGTGATCACTATCCAGCGCAAGGGCGTCGTGGGCAGGCGAGCAACGCGAGCCAGGGCCCCGCGACGGCCTGGACGGGGCCCATCGAGAACGACAGACGAACGAAGTGAGGAAGGAGAGAGCGATGGCACTGTCAGCGCCAGCAGCAGGGCGGGCGTCCTGCCATGTTTCGCACACGAAGTCCATCGCCGGTCGGCGAGGGACGCTCGACGAAATGATGCGCGAGATTGTCCCCGGTGCAGTCGAAAGATACGCGAAGAAGAACCCGAACATCGTGGTCGCGGAGGAGGCGGCGAACGAGTCCTATGTGAACGACGGCGAGGGTGGGTTCCGTCCGTGCACGGACATCCGCGAGGTCATGGAATACGGAGACGCTCGCGCCGCGAGACTGTCCCGCAAGATCACCAAAGACAAGAAGAACAAGCGCGGCGAGATGAGGGGCGGCACGGTCACGACGACGACGTTCCTCGTGCACCTGCCGCGCACGATGTGCGTCGAGCAGCCCGACACTTCTATCCGGCGATCAATCCACGCACCGGCAAACGCCGCATCGACTCCGAGACGGGCGAACCTGCGAGCCGTTCGCGGTGGGTCGCGCGTGACAAGGATGAGGCCGAGGAGTACTTCTCGGCAGTCCTTGAGTACCTGGGTGCGAACGTCGTTCCCGGAGGCATGAACGGCATCCTCGGGGTGTCCATCCAGTACTCTGAGAGCACCCCGCACATGCACGTGCTCGCGGACACGTTTGGCGACGACCCGAAGCGACCGGGGATGCTCCGGCAGGACTGGTCGCGCGCCTACTCTGAGCATCGCGACGTGCGCGACGAGGAGGGTCGCCGAGTGCCGGGTTGGGAGAAGATCCGAGACCTTCACGTAGGTCTGCGTGAGCACCTCATCGCCAACGGTTTCGAGGTGGAGCGAGAGTCCTCCGAGCGGTCGATGGAGAACCTCGCCAAGGCCGAGTACGTCGCCTCCATGCAGGCCCTGGACACTGCCGAGGAGAGCCTCGCTAGGGTCGCTGCGCTGGAGCCCGAGGCACGCGCCGAGGCGGAGCGTCTCCTTGCTGCCGCACGCGAGAAGTCGCGAGGGTTGGTGATCGACGCGGAGCTGGAGGGCGAGGAGATCATCACCCGCGCCGAGCTCGATGCCGACGACCTCATGGTGGCCGCACATTCACGTACTGAGAACGTCGCCGCGTCTGCGCGCGAACAGGGCAAGCAAGAAGGCCGTGAGGAGGGCAAGAAGGAGGTCGCCAACGAGCTCGCCCGCGCCAGCGCCTTGGTGACCGAGGCCGAGCAGCATCTCGCAGCAGTCAAGAGCTCGAAGCCACTCTCAGGCGAGCAGGCTCGGGCGCTCTATGCCGAGGGCATTCGTGTGGTCGCCGAGAGCGTCTCGAAGAGAGTCGAGGACGCTGCCATTAGGCGGGTCATCGACTCGGTTCAGAGCGCGCACGTGAACTTCGCCGAGTCCGACAAGTTCGCAGACTTCGCGAAGGCGGTGACGGCTGGCAGGGAGCAGCGGCGAGAGCGCACTCTCGACCGACAGCAGCGTAGTCAGCGCGTGATCGAGCAGCGGCTCAACGAGGCCAGCACGACCACCAAGAGTACGACTCATGACCGCGATAGCAGCAACGACTCATTTGAGAGGGGGGGTGAGAGCAATGTTGTTTCGATTGGCGAATGGAAAGACCATCGAGGTTCATCACGGACCGATTGATCCGAAGCTCGCAGCGGCGAAGAAACGTGAACGTGAAGCTAAGAGCACGAATGATCGCAAGGGTGACGAGCACGCAACCAACACAGCGTGATGATGCTCAGAAGGCGTAGGAGAGAACGAGAACCCCCGAGACGACCGTGAGAGGGGGTTCTCGTGCGTTGTAGGGGCTCCTGAGGGCGTCAGGGTTGGTCTGAGATGTGCAGACGCTTTCCGAGCGCCTTGGCGACCTTTTCCAACGTCCCGGTGGAGATGTTCACGCCAGTCTCGACACGGGCGATGGTCGGTCGAGAAACATGGGCTCGGTTGGCAAGCTCTGCCTGGCTCCAGCCGAGAGCACGCCGGGCATCGCGCACATCCTGGCCGACTCCGCGAGCAGGGTTCGGTTCGCGGCTCATGACGCGCTCCCAACGACGGGTGCAATGGCACGCTCAGCACGCACACGCAGGGCGCGTCCATAGGCGCTCATGCCCTCCCAGTCCACCACATCCTCGCCCTCAGCATTGGTGACGACGGGAACCATGATGCGGGTCGCTTGAAGGCGAGTTGAGCTTGCCTTATGACCCCAGGAGAACTTGGTAATAGCTTGCCTCAGAGCCGCCATCAGCACAAGTGCACTATTCGCGTCCAGGTTCGGGCTTCGTAGCTCGAAGACCTTGGTAGCGCCATAGAACGGCACAGGTTGATAAGCGACGACTTGGGTGTCAATGCCAAGCGTGATTGCGTTGCCACGATTCGGAGCTTGTCCTTGATGCGCGATGAAGTTAGAGATGCTGTTACTGCGAGCAGTGTTGCTGACATGCGGGTAGCAAGCCACACCGTCAACGACCTGATTGGCGTTCAGCCACGCGGGTGCCTGGCGGTAGGTTTCGAACACATCCGTGATGAACATCGGCTCGAACCTCAGTTCCGAGAGCGTGTCGTCGTCAGCGAGGCGAGTCTCGCGAGCGCTGTGTGTGTGTGTGACAACCTGGTCCAGCAGCTCTGCGCCGAGACGGTCCATGCCGTCCCAGTCGGCCTCGATAGTGCCGTCGCTCTCCACAGTCGTCGGAACCATAACGGTTTGACGATTCAAACGTTGCAAGTTCAGCTTCGACCCATAGGAGTACTTGTTTACACATTCTCGTTGAATGATCGCGCAACAGACAAGAAGTGCGGCTTCGGAGACATTCTTAGCGATTGGCTCAAGGGCAATCACGTCATCAGAAGCGAAGAAGGGTGCTGGTTGCAGGCGAGTTTGTCCCACTGATCCGTTGTAGACAAGAGTGATCCATCCGCCAGGAAAGAGCGGGTCAACATCGGAAAACCCTGTGATGCTGTTGTAGGACTCAGAGCCTCCAACGAACGGAGTCTTGCCAGGTTGACGATGCGCTGCCACAAGTCGCTTCCCCTTGTGGGGACGAAACATGTCGACGATGAGCATCGGCTGAAAGTCGAGGGTTTCGAGGACGCTCATTCCTTGCCCTCCTCGTCGCTGGTGACACTCACAGACGGCGTGATGAGGTCGCCGAGCCCGTGGGCGTGCATATCCACCTGCCAGGACACGTAGTCGGCGACCGTGGCCATGAAGTCCTCGTAGGTCGGCGGCTCGTCGTTGAAGTAGAAGTAGCTGTGCTGCCACTCGTCCTCGGCGGTGACCTCGGAGCGGACGATGAAGCTCGTGTCGTCCTGGGCGTCACCGCGCAGAACCTCCAGGAGGTGCTTGCGGCGCGAGGCGACCGTGCCGTCGTCCACGAGGCCACGGTGCGGGGCGACGACCCAGCCGTCCTTCTCAAAGTTCACGAAGCGAACCTTCTGACCCTTGGGGTGCTTGCGTCCTGCCGTGAAGATCGCGATGACCGTGTGGGGCGTGTGCCCCGAGTTCGCGAAGGTCATCGGGTTCATGGTGATTACCGTGTCGAGCGTGTGGTGCTCAAGGATAAAGCGCTTGCGGGCCTTATCCTCCTTAGTCTTGCCGACCATCGCAGACTGAGGCACAATCACGGCGAGCTTGCCGCCGGGGTTAAGGAACTCCAGTGCACGCTCGATGAAGGCGAGCTCGGAGAGGTTGCGGGTGTTCTTGTCCTTGGACTGCGAGTAGGGCGGGTTGAGGAGCACCTTGGTGAAGCCGTGTCCGAGGGCGATTGTGCCGTCGGACAGCTTCATGTCCCCGCGCATTTCTGCCATTGGAGCCTCGAAGATCGAGTCGCGACGGAAGTTCGCCTTGCCATCGCCTCGCAGGATCATGTTCGTGGTGCCGATTGCGAAGAGCTTGTCCTGGAGCTCGATGCCGTAGAGGCGGTTCTTGCGGATGTCCTCGCGCATGGCCGCGTTGTCGCCCGCGTCGTCGAACATTCGCTGCATGGCAGCGATAAGGAAGGACGCGGTGCCTGCGGTGGGGTCGAGAACGTAGTCGGTGGCGTTCACGTCGATCAGCTCAGCCATGAGCGTCGTGACGTGCTCGGGCGTGAGCACGATGCCGAGGCCCGATCCGTCGCCTCCACCGTACGAGATGAACTCGTGGTAGAAGTTGCCGAGCACGTCGAAGGCAGTCATCGAGGGGTCGGTGACGACGTGGTACACGTCGTTCTCCAGGATGCGGGTCATCCACTTGAGAGGTGACTCGCCAAGGTCTCGGTGGGAGCGGTTGAGCTGCGGTGCCTGCTTGATGAAGGAGAACTGGTCAAGGAGCGTGCCGATCTTCGCCTGAGGCATGAGCGCTTCGGACTTCATGTACTGCTCGGCGGCGTCGTAGATGATGCGTCCGTCCCACACCTGGTAGTTGTTACCGGGCGAAATGCTCTGGAGGCGGTCGAGGTAGAAATAGGGGTTCTGGAGCGCCAAGAGAATCGCCGAGACAAGCGGTGCTTTTCGGTCATTTTCGACCGATCCATAGTTGCGCATTCCTTCATGCAGGCGCTCTGCTGCGGCTCGAACATCGTCAAGTCGAACTTCGGCTCGAGGGCGTTGCCCGAGAACTTGGACTGCGTAGTACTCGCTGATTTCGCTTTCTGAGAAGACATCGAGGTTGTCGAGGTCGTCAAGGTGCTTGACGAAGCCAGGAGCGAGGTATGAGACGGCAATTTCGTGGTGAACCTCGCCTCCACCGAAACCGACAGCAAAGATGCCTTTATTGAAAGGAATTCCGTTGGCGAGCATCGTCTTCGCGTAGTGAATCGCGCCATTGAGGGCGTAATCCGCACGGTAAGGGAACTCGGTCGTCGGCTCCCCATCGACGAAGTAACGAGTGCGTTGTACCTCTCTCTTATCTTCGATCACGACGACGAAGCCGTCGGAGACGAAGACGAACTCCGGCTTACCCTCAGCGTTGGCCGACGCAGACTTGGACCCTCCCTTGAGAGCGTCTCGCTTCCATTGCGGACCACCATCCTGCTCCCAGGGACGCTTAAAACCAATTTCGCGTAGCATGTCACGGACGATCTGGTCCGTCGCCCTCTCGTTCGCCATGTTCATCCTCTCTCTGGCAGGCCGTTTCTACCTCAGATTGTATTAGATATGTTGCATTGAGAACAGTCAGACACGGCAACAAAAGGCGGGTTTTGCCTGAAAAACGAACCCCCTAGAGGTCGGTGTGACCTCCAGGGGGTTCAGATGTGCGTTCAGTGGGCACGGAAGATGAAGACGCCGCCGTCAGGGGCGTTGGTGATGGTAGTCGTAGCGCTCATCGCGCCACCAGGCATCGAGGTCGAAGTAGCTGTGTAGGTGCTCGGGAACCCTCATCCCAGATGCGCATCTCCTCGGCGAGGTGAGCAGCGTAGTCACTCTCCGAGTCCCAACAACCGCAGTAGCGATCCTCAAAGTCGGACGCACAGGGCAGGCCGTCCACATCAGCCACGTAGCAGCCAGTCTCCACCCATGCCAGCAGGGCACCCCACTGCGCCTCCCCCACCTCCTCGTAGAGCTCGCCCCACGGGGCAGCAGCAGACGGCGACATCTCGCCGGTACCCGACGGGAAGCCCGTGAGGTCGAAACACCATAGTTCTTCGTGAGAGGTGGGGTGGCGATGCAGTTCCTCAGGGGTGAGGTCAGCAGCGTCTGCTGCGGCTGTCCACTCACCCACGAGATGACCGTTGTTATAGCAGGCGAGGCAGCCGACCCACACGAGCGGAGCAGTGGTGTTCAGCTGTGTTGCTAGTGCAGTGCTCACGCGAACGCCTCCTGTAGATGCAGGACGCTCAGCGGTGGCATCTCCGGGTAGAGCGGGGAAGAAACGCCCATCGCGAGAGCCCGCGAGACGAGCTGAAGGAGGTTGTTGTCGTGGCCATCGGAGAACGCTGTTCTCAAGGCGAGAGCGGCCAGCTCATATCGGCCTGTGAGCCACTCAAGGTAGGCAGACGCAGCGATGGCGTGGCCGCTGTCGGTGGCCAGGTAGTGCTCGGCGAGTGCTCGGCGGACGCGATCAACACGATCAGCGTTCACGCGGCTCGCGTCGAGGCCCGCAAGGATGCCTGCGATCTCGTTGCGGGTGGGTTCTTCGGTGATGTCCGAGATAGCCCATGCGAGAACACCGTCGCGAGCTTCGATGTATTTCAGCGGCTCGGTTGGCAGGTCGGATGAGACGCCGTTGAGGTATGAGAACCAGTCTTTGAGTTGATTTGTAGCCATTGTTGCTCCTAGGGCAACGCCGGGTGCGGGCAGCGATCTGTTCTATTCGCGCACAGGAAGCACACCCAGCGTTGCACTCACCCGCTCGGATAGCCCTTGGGCTATCCCAGAGGAACACAGGCCAACCGGCGCGCTACGCGCGCACAGGGGATGGGCCACATACAGGAGGAGCGGGACAACATACCTACCGGCGAGCACGTGAAGGTGGGAGATGAGATGAGGGGGCAGGAGCCCCATAGCGCGCCGATTTGTATGATGTAGGACACGATTTCATGCCTCGATGTACAGCAAAAGTACACCAAGTACAGATGATGTACACCCAAAAAATCGCGATGGTGTACTTCGTTTTGCTTGGTATATCAAGGGAAACCCCCTCAAAGTACACCATGTACACCATTTTTTAGAAGGTACGGAAATCCGACACACCACCCTCACGTGCGCACGCGTATGCGAGACTCTGATTTTGCTGTACTTGCTGTACTTTCACACCGTTTTGCCTGGTAAACGAGGAGAAACCGTGTACACCATTGGTGTACACGGTCGCTCACACACCCTCATGGCACTCACCTTGCGGGCTCGCTCTCCTGTGCGGATGAGCTCGCGCCCCGGAGGGGCGCTGTACAGTTGCTCCTCATCGCGCCCGCAGGGCGCGGTCTTGGATATTTCGAGAACCCACCCGGAGCCAGGTCACTTCCAGGCAATCTCAACCGACTCGGGATCAAACCCCTTTTTGCCCTGCTTTGCCCGCTTGAGCGTCACAGTCATGAGGGTGTCGATCATCGTTCGTTGCAACGCGATGGGGGCCGCGAGGAAGGCCGCTGCTGGGTCTGCTGTGCCGAGGATGGGCGCGAGCACCGTTCCGGTTCCAGAGGCGAGGCGCTCGGCCCCAAGGCGTGCGATCTCATCACGGGCAGCAGCGCGGATGCGAGCGAGATCAGCGCCCTCGATCACCTCGGCGTCGTAGTCTCGCTCGGCGCGAGCAATGCGGGCTCGCTGCTGTGCGATTTTCTCCGAGAAAGCGTCTTTGACCTCGGGGTCTGTCTGCTGCTTCTTACGCTTGAGGTCTTTCTTCTGGAGGCGGGCGACGACGAGAGCCCGCACGAAGTCGTCAATCGCGTCTCGGGTGCGGTTGAGATGCCCGGCGTTGCAGCTGTAGTAGCGGGCGCGGGTCCGCACGGGCCCGCCACACACTTCACACCGGTAGAGCCCCGCCCCGAGATGCTTGCGAACGGTGGAGCCGCTCCGGTTCGTCACGCGGGCAGGGTCGTCGAGAAGGTTCTGAACCGTCCACCACTGATCTGCTTCGACGATGGCCTCCCACTGCCCGAGCACGAGCTCACCGTTCTCATCCTTGACGAGGTTGTCTCGCAGGGCCTTACGGCGCGATTCCCCGGCCTCTAGCCGACGAGTGTCCTTCGAGGTGTACACCGAGTACCCCGCATAGCGAGGGTTCCGAAGGATGCCGAGCACCGTAGACGCTGACCACGGCTTATCCTCGGGCACCGGACGAGGATCTTTACCCTCGGCCTGCCGACGTGCGTTGCGTTCGAGGACGATCGTCCGACTGTGCAGGGGCACGCGCGGAACCCCTGCCCCCTCGCCGTCGCCCTGAGCACCGCTGAGGGCGCGCGCGATGCCGTGCAGCGAGTCCCCTCGAAGGAAGGCGGCGTAGATGGCACGGACGGCCTCGGCCTCGTGAGGGATGAGCTCGCCAGCGGTCGTGTATCCCATCGGACGAACCCCCTTGGGCGGCCTCCCTTGCCGGGCACGTTGGACGTGGGCACGCGACTGCCGAGCACCCTTGCACTCAACCTCATTGCGGGCGACCGCTGCCTTGATACGTGCGTACATTCTGCCGCCGTCGGTGGTGAGGTCGGCATCACCGTTCGCCGTGACGAGGAGGAGCCCACGGGACTCGGCTCGGTCGATCCAGTCCTCCAGCTCCCGAGGCTGGCGTGTGAGGCGGTCAAGGTCATAACAGACAATCGCATCGAGGAGCCCCGCCTCGTAGTCCTGCACCATCCGCAGGTAGGCAGGGCGCTTCTTGGTCTTGTCAGAGGCGGAGATGGACTGATCGACATACGTCTCGACGATCTCCCAGCCTCGGAACTGAGCGAGCTTCTCGCAGTCTTCGCGCTGACGGTCAATGGCGAGCCCGTCCATCTCTCGGTCGAGAGAGATACGAAGGTAGACGGCTGCGCGGACGGGTGTGGATGGGGTACTGCTCATACCCCTATTCTACTTCTTAGACGTAAGCCCCGTGCGGAACTTGACCACCCCTACACCCTATATCAGAAGGATTCTATGGAGCCACAGCAGGAAACATCACGCGATATATTGGAGTCTCTTTTTCAGGAGCTTGTGGAGCGTGAAGAAGACTT
>BNJT01001862.1_pt1 | contig 12117 bp, 16 predicted proteins | sample 8540491 | NCBI WGS metagenome assembly BNJT01 (sample SAMD00202455, study PRJDB9452) | human saliva metagenome | host: Homo sapiens
AAAACCAAAAAAAGAAAAAAAATAATTAAATCCTTCGCTTGTAGAACTGGGAATTTATAATTTGACGAGGAGGAAACATGAATTTTAATAGGATGATTCCTGAATTGTCAGTTTTTTTGATATTGAACGGACTAAAAAAAATTTTATAGAGAATTAGGATTTAAAATTGAATATGAACGTACTGAAGATAAATTCGTTTTCATGTCATTTCAAGATAGTCAGTTTATGTTTGAACAAATTCACGATGATGGTTGGAATATAGTGAACTAGTATATCCATTAGGAAGAGGAATAAATTTTTCAATAGCTGTTGATGATATTGAAGAGCTTTATAAATTAGTGAATCATTTGAATATAGAATTATACAGAGAACTAACTAGAAACATATATCAAGTTAATGGAATAGAAGAAATGCAAATAGAGTTTTTAATACAAGATCCAAATGGGTATTTGTTGAGATTTACAAATTAACAAATACCAGTTTGTCTAATTAAATACAAAACACAAAGACGATAGAAAAATCAAAAATCTATCGTCTTTTTTCATGCCTATTTTCAATTTATATAGCGATTAATAAACGAGTTCACAATATTAGTTGAAATCCCAAAATTCACTTATAAGTGAATTTTGGAATTTTTACGTACGTTGTTATTTTCAAAGAGAGGTGCTCTATGTTTCTTATAGATAAGCCTTTTTCGGAAGTTGCAAATCCAACAAACTTCAGAATTTACAAATGATGTAAATAGATTTCATTTTATTGAGAAGCCTTCAAAGCGTATAACAATGGGCTTTTCACAAACTCCATTTTTTTGAAATAAAACTCAAAAAAGGCACTTTTATGTAACCTCTGAGACGCACCATGTTGAGGCGGTAAGTTTGCTAGTCAAGGAGTAAAACGACGAAGATTAGCATTTACTTCCGCCCATGCGATAGCTGTCCGTGATTGACAAGTGCTAGCACGCAGACAGAACGGAGATAGCGAACCGCTGAGTGTGTCGCTCTGCTCGTAAAAGCTTAGAAACCTTTGAACGAAAGGGATAATGAAAGCCTTGATTGCAAGGCTTTTTGCTTTATGGTGGGTAAGTATCAGAGTGAGAAAATTTTTGGAATGAGTAGAAGTGATAGCTAGAAATTATCAGTTTCTATTTCCATTTACCCTGTGGGTACGTGTTTGTTTCCATTGACAAGGAGTTTGTGGGAATAGAAATGTACCCACCTTGTTTGAATCAAGTGAAGTGTAGTTGAAGGAAATCTGTTGAAAGCAATACTTCATTTTACCGAATAAGTAATAATTTAGGCAACTTCAAATCGATTAAAAAAACTATTTTTAAAGGTTAAGAGTAGACAAAAAAATTGTCCACTCTTTTTTTGCAAACTCAATTTATCAATAAATGAAATGAGGGAATGTAAAATGAAATATTTTTGAGGTTGAGTTAGAAAAATCCTGATGAATTTTTTTAAAACTACAAACAGAAGATTTTTGTGAAAGCTAATCGCTTGCTACTAAGGAAGATAATCCAGAGCGTTACAGTCTATGAAGAAAAACTTCGTCATATCCTTTAAATCTGGCATCGAATTGGAAGTATGAGTCTCATTCCATAACTTTTTATATTGAACATATCATCTTGTTGTGTTATACTATAAATTGATATAAACAAAGATGTAGGAGGAACCGAAACTATGACAGCCTCAATGCGTTTAAGATAAGCTGGCAATAAAAAAAAGCAGAATCTATACCCGCACTGGACCCCGTAAATGAGAGATTAATAAAACACCTCCAAGTTGGATTTGGTACAATATTATCAAATACGCATGGAGGTGTCTTTTTATGGTTAAAAATCGTGTTGCTTATTCAGCCGATATTAAAAATAAAGCCGTAGAAATGAAATTACAGGGATATAGTACAAAACAAGTAATGCAGGAGTTAAACATTAAAAACAAAACGCAAGTAGAAACATGGTTTAGATGGTATAAAAATGGAGAAACACATCGTTTCCACCAACAGGTGGGTAAACAATATTCTTATGAAAAAGGAATGGCTAAACTTTCTGAAATCGATCAATTAAAATTAGAATTACGAAGAAAAGAAGTTGAATTAGAAATATTAAAAAAATACAAGGAATTGGAAAGGAAGTGTCGCCTCAAGCAGTTGTAAAATTAGTAGAAGAATTGAAAGGTAAATATACAGTTCATTTAATCTGTTTTTGCCTTAATGTACCCATATCTACTTACTACCGATGGAAAAAGAAAGACTTTTCTCCAACCGTTATCGAGGAAACTATTGGTAAAATTTGTAAGAAAAACAAATTTATTTACGGGTACAGAAAGATTAAGCATTTGATTCAGAAGGAATTAAATCAGATTGTTAACCATAAGGTTGTGCAGCGGATTATGCAGAAAAATGGTTGGAATTGTGCCGTGAAAACGAAAAAAGCTATCAAAATAGGTAAACCTTTCTCAATTACTGGCAATACTCTGAATAGAGATTTTTCAGCGGATAAACCTATGCAAAAGTTGACTACTGATATCACATATTTACCTTTCGGCCCTAAACGATTATATTTGTCGTCGATTATGGATTTATACAATGGAGAAATACTAGCTTATACAATTGGTTCTAAACAAGATACTAAGTTTGTATTGGATACTTTAAATCAAAATTGACTTACCTAAGGATGTTCTACTACATAGTGATCAAGGCAGCGTTTATACTTCCGCCGAATACTCACAATTTATGTAAAGAAAAAAACATTATCCGCAGTATGTCCCGTAAGGGGACACCCGCAGATAATGCGCCCATCGAAAGCTTCCATTCTTCGCTAAAGTGCGAAGCTTTCTACATAAAAGATGAAGTAATAACTTCATCTTCTATTGTAATTCAAATTGTAGAAAATTACATCAAATATTATAATGAAAATAGAACTCAACAAAATTGACTACCTGTCTCGGTTGAATACCGAGACGGTAGCCTAGGGTGTTTTTATTAAATTCTCACTTTTGGGGTCAGTCCCTACCCGATGATAGGCTTTTTTTGTTGTGCTTATTTATACGATATTGAGCATTCATTAGTTACGGTGAGGATATTGGTTATTTAACTATACCTTTATTTAACTATGTCTTTAATATGAATGTTTCCAAATTGTATGTATGCAGACCAAAAAGCCACATTGTGGGAGTTTTGGCCTGCATTTTTTTATTGCCTAGAATGCTATTCAAAATAGAAATTCAAGCAAAAATAATATGCAGGAGATAATATAAATGGAAAAAAATACAACAATTGGAAACGAAAAATTTTTATGCAATATGGGCAGGGCAAGCAGTATCATTAATCACTAGTGCCATCCTGCAAATGGCGATTATTTTTTTACCTTACAGAAAAAAACAGGATCTGCGATGGTCTTGTCTATGGCTTCATTAGTAGGTTTTTTTACCCTATGCGATTTTTGGGACCTGCCATTGGTGTGCTAGTGGATCGTCATGATAGGGAAGAAGATAATGATTGGTGCCGATTTAATTATCGCAGCAGCTGGTGCAGTGCTTGCTATTGTTGCATTCTGTATGGAGCTACCTGTCTGGATGATTATGATAGTATTGTTTATCCGTAGCATTGGAACAGCTTTTTCATACCCCAGCACTCAATGCGGTTACACCACTTTTTAGTACCAGAAGAACAGCTAACGAAATGCGCAGGCTATAGTCAGTCTTTGCAGTCTATAAGCTATATTGTTAGTCCGGCAGTTGCAGCACTCTTATACTCCGTTTGGGATTTAAATGCTATTATTGCCATCGACGTATTGGGTGCTGTGATTGCATCTATTACGGTAGCAATTGTACGTATACCTAAGCTGGGTAATCAAGTGCAAAGTTTAGAACCAAATTTCATAAGGGAGATGAAAGAAGGAGTTGTGGTTCTGAGACAAAAACAAAGGATTGTTTGCCTTATTACTCTTAGGAACACTATATACTTTTTGTTTATATGCCAATCAATGCACTATTTCCTTTAATAAGCATGGAACACTTTAATGGAACGCCTGTGCATATTTCTATTACGGAAATTTCCTTTGCAATTGGGATGCTAGCAGGAGGCTTATTATTAGGAAGATTAGGGGGCTTCGAAAAGCATGTATTACTAATAACAAGTTCATTTTTTTATAATGGGGACCAGTTTAGCCGTTTCAGGGAATACTTCCTCCAAATGGATTTGTAATATTCGTAGTTTGCTGTGCAATAATGGGGCTTTCGGTGCCATTTTATAGCGGTGTGCAAACAGCTCTTTTTCAGGAGAAAATTAAGCCTGAATATTTAGGACGTGTATTTTCTTTGATCGGAAGTATCATGTCACTTGCTATGCCAATTGGGTTAATTCTTTCTGGATTCTTTGCTGATAAAAATCGGTGTAAATCATTGGTTTTTTTACTATCAGGTATTTTTAATTATTGGCATTGCTATAGTTTGCCAAATGATAACTGAGGTTAGAAAATTAGATTTAAAAATAAACAATATTGGAGGAATATTTATGTATCTTATTTTTCATGTAACTCTTCCTGCTAAAAATCGCAGGGTTTTTCCCTGCATACAAGCAAATGAAAGCATGCGATTATAGACAGGAGGAAATGTTATGGAATTAATATTAAAAAGCAAAAAGACATTCGTGTGGAATTCAAAGGACGCGATGTTTTAGATATAAATGAATTAGAAGTATATGATTATGACCGTATTGGTTTAGTAGGAGCAAATGGTGCTGGAAAAAAAGCACTTTACTCAGGGTACTTTTAGGAGAATTAACTCCCCAGGATGTAAAATGAATCGTCTGGGTGAACTTGCCTATATTCCCCAGTTGGACGAAGTAACTCTGCAGGAGGAAAAAGATTTTGCACTTGTAGGCAAGCTAGGTGTTGAGCAATTAAATATACAGACTATGAGCGGTGGTGAAGAAACAAGGCTTAAAAATAGCACAGGCCTTATCGGCACAGGTTCATGGTATTTTTAGCGGATGAACCTACGAGCCATTTAGACCGTGAAGGAATTGATTTTTCTAATAGGACAGCTAAAATATTTTTACAGGTGCACTGTTAGTTATTAGCCATGACCGCTATTTTCTTGATGAAATAGTAGATAAAATATGGGAACTGAAAGATGGCAAAATCACTGAGTATTGGGGAAACTATTCTGATTATCTTCGTCAGAAAGAGGAAGAACGTAAGAGCCAAGCTGCAGAATACGAACAATTTATTGCGGAACGTGCCCGATTGGAAAAGGGCTGCGGAGGAAAAAGCGAAAAACAGGCTCGTAAAAATAGAACAGAAGGCAAAAAGGTTCTTCAAAGAAAAAAAGTACTGAAGACGGAGGGCGTTTAGCTCATCAAAAAAATCAATAGGAAGTAAGGAAAAAAAGATGTATAATGCTGCTAAAACCCTAGAGCACAGGATTGCGGCCTTAGGAAAAAGTAGAAGCTCCGGAAGGCATTCGCAGAATTCGTTTCAGGCAAAGTAAAGCATTGGAGCTCCATAATCCATACCCTATAGTCGGTGCAGAAATTAATAAAGTATTTGGGGATAAGGCTCTGTTTGAAAATGCATCTTTTCAAATTCCGTTAGGAGCAAAAGTGGCGTTAACTGGTGGTAATGGAATCGGAAAAACAACTTTAATCCAAATGATCTTAAACCATGAAGAAGGAATTTCTATTTCGCCTAAGGCAAAAATAGGTTACTTTGCACAGAATGGTTACAAGTACAACAGTAATCAGAATGTTATGGAGTTTATGCAGAAGGATTGTGACTACAATATATCAGAAATTCGTTCAGTGCTAGCATCTATGGGGTTCAAACAGAACGATATTGGAAAAAGTTTATCTGTTTTAAGCGGTGGAGAAATTATAAAATTGTTGCTTGCTAAAATGCTCATGGGTAGATATAACATCCTAATAATGGATGAACCCAGTAACTTCCTTGACATACCAAGTTTAGAGGCTTTGGAAATACTAATGAAGGAGTACACGGAACTATCGTGTTTATCACCCACGATAAACGATTACTCGAAAAATGTAGCAGATGTAGTTTATGAAATTAGAGATAAGAAAAATAAATCTGAAACATTAAATTTAAGGTAGTCGCTGGTCAGTATAGTCTGTTCTGGTTGGCGACTCCATTGTTAAAAGAGTATAAAGACTTTAGATTTTTATGAATATTAAAAAAATAGGAACAGTCAATTGAACTGCTCCTATTTTTCTGCTAAATATATTGTAGTTTTCTTATATGTATAATGATAGATTAGCGGATTCTCATCTACGGTACTTACTTCAAATATGAAGAAGTGATCGCGGTTATCTCTGGACTTTTCCTTATTGAGGACAAAGTAATTCTTACGTGAAGTCGCCATTGTTTTTTTAGGATATCATCAGTTAGGAAGGTCAATGGAATATTCATGTTAGAGTAGCGGTAGAAGTCACGTTCAAAATCTTGGTAGCTCTCGCTATAATAGTCCATTTGTAGGTGATTACGCTGAAACTCAAGCTGATTCATAGAGCACCTCCTCGACAAGTTCAATACTAATAATGTCTTTTAATTTCAAATTGATGTGACCTGTTGTAGTTTTTATCAAAATGAAATCTTTGGTCAGACTTGGTATTGTTCCAGTGTAGGAAACACGCTTGTTTTTTTCAATCACTTGAATGCGTGTGCGTAGCTGCCCGGCGTATACTTGACTGAGGAGTAATAATTTCTTCTCTAGTGATAAGTCAGACATGTACGTTACTTTGTTTGTATCATCAGAGAGTGCTGATGCATGTTCAGATAGGAAAAAGCCCATCCATTTTTGCATCTTTGTATCCTGGTACTCTCTTGCTGATTGAAATGGTAAATATGAACGGTCAATCATATCAAATCCTTTTCTATGCAGAGGCAAGGGTATTTTTTTATCAAATTGAATCGTAAAACCTTGAATTCCCCCACCTGTGTAACATTCTTTAAAAGCGATTGATTACCTCAGTATAGATTATCACAGATGAGCTTGTTGGCTTAATGCTAAATGTAAATTCCAATGGTAATCGGTTTTCAGATTTAGCATGTACTAGTCGTATCGATATTTCAGTTGTTTTGAGTTTTTCTCTGACGAAGTTTTTGAAGTTGCTGTTTCAACGATTCCATGTAAAAAAATCTTTCAAGCATTTCAATATCATTACATCCTTTGCTACGGATTTCTGAAAAATTGTACTGTATTTTTTTCTTGTTTCATTTTAATCCCTCCAATCCACCCGCGGAATGACCACCGATAAGTTTACTGCGTTCAATATTTCTGGAACCTTCAGTTAGGACGGTTCCTTTTTGTATGGCTAAAAAACCAAACTGTTCTCTGACAACATCAATAGCTGTCTGAAGTCTATTATCTTTTTCAATTTGTTCTACATCATCAAAGAGTGATAGTAGAGTATAGCTTTCATCTACGAAGCCACTATAAGATACACCAATTTGTCTCACTGCACCAGAGGTGTATTTTTTCGGAATAATACAAGTACATGACTCACCATTGTTTTGGGGAGATTTGCGGGTTCAATTTTATTCTGAGCATTTATAGATTTTTTCATCTCAGTCCTAGAATAGCCAATATGAATAGAAACGACAGTAGTCAATACTAGGGCTACTGTTCCGTTCCACAGTATCATTTAAAAATCATTTTCACACCCTTTCGTCTATTAGTATAGAAGAAAGCTCTCAGCACATGTTGGGTGAGTAGCTTTGCTTGTAAAAGCGTAAAAAACTTGAAACGAAAGGAATAGTAAAAAGCCTTGATTGTAAGATTTTTTTATATTCCAATGAAGAACTTGACATTATTAGTTACTTCCACTAGAATAAAGTTACATACCATCGGTATGATAGAAAGGGACTAAGATGGCAAGAAATAGAAACTCACATGAAACTAGAAAAAAAATACTAGAGGTCTCTAAAAATTTATTTTTAGAAAAAGGATTTGATAATACGTCAATACAAGATATCATAGATGGCTTAGGTGGATTAACGAAAGGTGTCATTTATCATCATTTTGAGTCTAAATATGATATACTGCAAAACGATCATTAGCGAAAATAATCAACAAATTTTTAAATTATAATTGGAGAGGAAACACTGGATTAGAAAAGATACAAAATTCTTTGATGGACTCTTTCTCTAATTTTGAACATCAAAAGCTCGTTTACTCTGCCTCAATCATGCTAAGAAGTCCACGTTTGTTAGGAGAGCAGTATCTAGATTTATTTTCTGATTTTTTATCCGAAATTAGAAAAAAAGTTTACGAAGGTGTTGAAGATGGATCTATTAAAACAGAATATCCAGAAGAGCTAGCAGATTTAATTGTTTTAACACTAAATATTTGGATTGGTTTTCAAATTTCCGTTTTTTCATTAGTGGAATTAAAGCGTAAAATGAATTTCATTAAACTTACTTTTGAAGGTCTAGGGGTACAGTTAATTTCTGATGAAATGATAGAGGTGATTTTCAACTTATTTGATCACTTAAAAAAAGTAAATAAGTAGTCGCATGACATTCTTGTTATTACTAATTTCTATTTATGTATTATTAATTGAATAAATTATTTTACATAATTGATAATTAAAAAATAACATACATTAAGTGTGTTATTAAAAATCTTTTATACATACCGCAGGTGTGTATAATTTTTTAGTGTATACATACCGACAGTATGTATAGTGCTGTTGTCTGAAAAGTAAGCTTATTTTTAAATATTTGTTGAGATTAGTTTGGATAGTTTATTTACATTTTGGAGGAAAGAATCTATGTTGTCGCTTATTAAAAATTGAATTAAATAAAGTTTCTAAATCTAAATTATTTTTTTATCCTGGGTGTGTACTATATTTATAGTATTAGGCATTACAGCAATAATTATTATGGGATTAGGTACTGACAATAAACTAGGAGAATTCACTGGACAGGATTCTAATGTTATTAGAATTACTGGTAAATGGGAAGGTTGGGCAATTGTAGCTTCATTGTTTTCATCTTTATTTACAAAAAGCAGCATTTTTTTGATTTTTCGAGATCTTATTTATTATCTAGGATTATTATTGATGAATTTAAACGAAGAACAATTTTTCAGTTGTTTTCTTACCCTATTCCTAAAATTAAGTTACTATGGGGAAAAATTATTTCAGTCATTCTAATAGCATGTATTGCCCAATTTTCTGCATATTTAGTTATTCAATTATTAATTAAATTAGTAGCAATTTTAAATGAATCAAATTATATTCCAGTAGCTAATCAATTGATTAACTTAGCTGGAATAACGTTTGGAACAGTACTAATAGGCTTACTACCATTTGTTTTAGGTATGATTAAGCATTCGACAGCTATAACAATATTTACTGGACTTGGTTTAGCAGCATTACTTTCGAATGCCAGTCCAGGAAGTTTATCTAATAATATTGCTGATAACCTATTCTTTTTGATATTTGCAAGTTTCATAAGTTTAATGATTACTTCTTTTTCAATCTCTAGTATTTCAAGACAAGATCTTAGTATCAAGTAGCATACCTGAGTTTAATTGAAGGAAAGTGATAATTCCTTGATGATTTCTATAAAAAAGAGACTGTATAAGTTGGTATTTATGCACCGGAAGAAAAATCCTGGCATTTAAAGCTAGATATAGAAAGAGAGATAGAAATGAGAAATATTGTTGAAATAAAAGAAGTTTTTAAAACAATTGATAAAGAAGAAATTTTAAGTGGTATCAACCTTCAAATTGCTGAAGGAGAAATCTATGGTTTTTTAGGACCGAATGGTGCTGGAAAAACAACGTTAATGAAATGTATGTTATCCTTATCAACAATTACATCAGGTAGTATTGAAATTTTTGGGAAAAATCTACAAGAACACAGAGAAGAAATCCTAAGTCAGATTGGAAGTATTATTGAATCACCAATTTTTTATGATAATTGCACTGCAAAAGAAATCTTGGAAATTCACGCTCAGTATATGGGAAAAAATATTATTGAATCAGATATAATAAGAGCCTTAAGAATGGTCGGATTAAAAAATACGACTAAAAAAGTAAAAGATTTTTCGTTAGGAATGAGGCAAAGGCTTGGGTTAGCTCGTGCCTTTCTAACAAAACCTAAATTGTTAATTTTAGATGAGCCAATCAATGGTTTAGATCCGATAGGGATTCAAGAAATTCGAAATCTTTTGTTGTCGCTTTCTAAGGAGCATGGAATTACTATTCTAATATCGAGTCATATATTATCGGAAATTTCACAGATAGCAGATAAAATTGGTTTTATCAAAAATGGAGAAATTGTAGAACAGGTTTCTATGAAAGAGATTAGGAGAGAGAATATTGACTTAGAAGAATATTTTATGTCACATTTTCTAAATGAAATTAAGAATTATGAGGTAGATTAAGGATGAAACAATTGATAAAGAACCATCAGAAGGCTTTTTATGCTTTCATGATATTTAATATACTGGTCCCTTTAACTAACGTTGCTTTTGCTTATTCTATTAAAGGTATTATTGATAGTGGCATGTCCCAAAATAAAGAAGCCTTAACTCAAGCGGTACTAGTAGGAGCTACTGTTATTTTCATCTATGCAGCACTCAACTTTATATCTCTTCGATTGAGAAATAAACTTGTTAGGCAAATCATGTCAAGATACAAAAACAAGGTGTTCCAATCTATTTTAGATAGGGATTATAGAGATTTTTCTAAAGAAAAATCAGGGAAATTTATTTCCGTATTAACCGAAAATATGAAGAAAATTGAGCAAGATTATCTATACCAGTATTTTAATATTTCAAAAAACCTTTCCTTAATGATTTTTTCACTTCTAGCTATGTTTATAGGTAATTGGTTTTTGACCTTATTAGTTATCATTGCTAGCATTATTCCAATGATGATTTCAGGATTTATTGGACAAAAATCAGCCTCTCTACAAAATAGTGCTATGATTGCAAATCAGAAGTATTTAGCTAAGGTTAAAGATATTTTAGCAGGATTTCTTGTTATCAAAAGTTTTAATGTGAAAGAGGCTATCTGTGAGGATTATAGTCATGAAAGTGAAAAATTTGATGAAATAAATTTTATAAAAGGGAAATTTGATGTTTTAGCTAATGTTATTTCGCAGCTTTCAGGGATGATTGTTTTTTTGGTAGCCTTTGGTGGAGGAATGTATCTTGTTTTTAATGGCTATACCACAATTGGAAGTGTAACAGCTATTGTTCAACTGGTCAATTTTGTAGTAATGCCACTAAATGAAGTTGGTATGGGAATGAGTAAATTCCGTGAAGGTCAGGCAACACTAGATGCATTTGAGGTAAAAGATGTAACCGAACTTCAGACTGGTGAAACGAAAGAATATTTCGATGATGTTATTTCTTTTTCAAATATAGACTTTTCTTATCCTAATGCTGAAGAAAAAATTTTTAATCATTTATCTTTGAAGATAAAAAAAGGAGAAAAAATTGCAATTGTAGGAATGTCAGGGAGTGGGAAATCAACTTTGCTCAATCTATTACTGCGTTTTTACTATGTAACAAGTGGACATATTTCAATTGATAATCAAGATATACAAGCTATTTCAGCAGAGAGTCTTTATAACTTAATGACTATTGTTCAGCAAGACGTTTATATTTTTGATGATACTTTAAGAGCGAATATTACTCTTAATCAATCCTTCACTGATGAGGAAATAAAGCAAGCTGTACATCAGTCAGGTTTAGAAAGTTATGTTTTAGAAAATGAATCTGGCTTACAAACTTTATGTGGCGAGAATGGATCAAATCTATCTGGTGGAGAAAGACAGAGACTTAGTATTGCGCGTGCCTTGATTCGAAAAACACCAATCTTATTATTGGATGAGGCTACCTCATCTTTGGATAATCAAGTAACTAATGAAATTGAAAATTCAATCCTGGATATTCAAGATTTGACTGCACTTGTAGTAACCCACAAGTTGAATGAGAACATTTTGAAAAAATACGATAGAATTCTCTTTATGAAAGCGGGGGTCATTGTTGAAGATGGTTCTTTTTGTGACTTGATGGATAGGAGAGGTGAGTTTTATAAGTTGTTTGAGTTGAGTGTGCAATTCACTGACTATAGTATAATTTTA
>BNJT01000552.1_pt1 | contig 12115 bp, 15 predicted proteins | sample 8540491 | NCBI WGS metagenome assembly BNJT01 (sample SAMD00202455, study PRJDB9452) | human saliva metagenome | host: Homo sapiens
CTGATTCATCTCATTATTTAAAGAAAAATCCAGTTGCATAAAAACGATAATTTAAAACTATGGTTCATATTGTATAAGATAAGACCTTCTATGTGCATATGCAAAAACACAGCATATAAACCCCAAATAACAGACCTTTTACAATACCAGAAAATACATCTTTAGTATTAAAGCCGATGTCTCTCCATTTTAATTTGGCATAATAAAGTATTGTCCATAATAAAATTATTCCAAATACTTTATGTAAAAAAATTTTCAGATAGAAATTGATTCATCTGTTCTAATTACGAAGTATTCTATTATTCTCGCAATTAAGCAAATAGTAAAAATTATAAAACAGTTTAATATAGGTTTCTTCTTTAATAAATACATTACACTCTCCTATTCTTTTTTAACATAGTGTTTACAATGCATTCCAAATAAATACAAATGCAAAGATACATCCCCAAGCATTATTAGTTTTAGCTTTAACTATCAACATTCCATATATAGCAATAAATGTTGTAATTAATTCTATAATTCCCCAAAAGTCTGTTTTTATTGGATGAAATAACAGACAAATAAACGCACAAGTAATCGCTCCATAGTTTAACCAAGTACTCTTTGTTGGATAGCGCTTATTGATTTTATCGGCTATAACAGCATAGTTAAAACCTTCAAAAAATCCCCAAACTATTAAAATCAAACACATACCTAGTATATTTATTGGAAATCCACTAACAATCACATCCTTAGTAATTGAAATATGTAATGGATGATAACCTTTAAAACTTCCTGAAGCAAAAATATAAATAATTACTGGTAGAAAACTAACAATAGTTCCTAGTATTGATTTAACAATATTATCCATCTTTAATCCATAACTAGAAAAAAACTTTCTTTTCTAAAAAAACATAACAATAACTATTCCTAGTCCAGCAACTCCAAATTGTATACCCAGCATTTAACAATAGTCTTAAAACAACATTAATATTTTCATTTGAAATAAAACTGTTAATTTGTTTTGCATATAATGCAAATACACTCCAAAATACTAAGAATGTAACAATTCCTATAATCATTAAATCTAAATCTAATTTTTTCTCATCTACAGTAAGTTGTTTTTTTGCTCATAAACTTTCTCCTATAAATACTTATTAACTAACATTTTTACCTTCCAAAAACTTTTTCTTTTCTCAAAAAAACATTTAAATCTATTATAACACATAAAATCATATAATGGGTTATTTATATTGAAGTATAAACGTGATATAATAAAAAGTAAATAGAGATATTTAATATACATTTAAACAATTAGGAAATTTTTAAAAAGGGAGTTTCAATTATCTCTATAGATAGTTGATGATTTAAAGTCTACAATAATGTAGGGAAAGAAATTAAAGGTGACGTATTATGTCAAAAAAAGATTCAAAAAATCAACAAAAATTTATGTCATTTATGTTTAGGGGAAAAGAGATATTTAAACCATTAAATACAGGTTATATAGATGAAAAAGTAAGCTGTATTAGGGAATATGTCGCAAATATATACTTTTATACAAAAGATGGTTACACAATTATGATTGATGCTGGATATAACTACGATAGACTGGCAGAAAAAATGAGATGGCTTGATATCAATCCAAAATGTATAAATGAAATACTAATTACACACCAAGATACCGATCATGTTGGTGCTATTGAAATAGATAGCGATAATTTATTTAAAGAATCAAAAATATATATTGGAAAAGTTGAAAATGATTATTTAGAAGGAAGAAAACGACGTAAAGTTTATTGGGGTTTATATAAACTACCTCAAGTAAATATAGTAAACGAAAAAACTTTAATTGATGATGGAGAAGTATTCTATATTAAAAATATTAAGGTAGAAGCCTTTCTCGTTCCAGGACATACATGGGGACATCTTGTCTATTTAATTGATGACACATATTTATTTACGGGGGATACTATTTGGTTTGGTGCAGATGGTGGCTATGCATTTTTAAATACTCTCGCTGAAGATAGAAAGTTACAATGTAAATCACTTAAAAGATTAGAAGAAATACTAAGAAAGAGAAATCTTAACTTAAAAATTATTACTGGGCATACTGGTTGGACAGATGACTTTAATTTTGCCTTTGCTCATATAGATGAAGTTTGTAATACATTAAAAAGAAAACCTAAAGTACATGACCCAAAAGCACCATATGATGGTTTTGATGAAAGTGATGATACAGAAGAAAAAGCAAGAAGTGGATTTCTTGGGAGTGTGAATAAAACTCTGTAAATTCTTTATGTTAACCAAAAATTTACTAGTTTATAATATTTAATTTTTATAGATTTAATTACTTTAAGTGGCTTTCATTCTCTAGAGTCTATTTTTAGATTTTTTTAAGGCTTACTTGTCAAGGATTTTTTTAAAAGGCGACGCCCTTGTCCTTGACAAGTAAAGACGTAAAATCTAGACTCGCCAAGAGAATTAAAAGCTGCTTTTATTTTTATTTATATCCTATCCTCATACATTATTCTTAACTCTCCATATATTTGCTCCCCAATCTCTTATAGCTCCTGTCCATTTTTTTACAATTCTTTCTATAGCTAGATATAACGCTTTTTTTCTAATGATACTTTATTCGGAAAAACTGATCGTCTCTTATTCATGCTTCTTAATCTTGAATTTACACTTTCTACTGCATTTGTTGTGTATATTACTGTTCTTACTTTTTACACTAAATTTAAATATAGGTGTTATTGCATCCCATTCCGAATACCAGCTACTCATTAGTTTTTGGATATTTACTTTCCCATTTATCCGCTACTATATCTAGGTTGTTTTTGTACTTTGTTCTTCTGTTGGTGCATTGTATATTGTTTTTTTAGGTCTGCACACAACTCTTTATAGTCTTTTGTCGCTACAAATTTTGTTGTATTTCTTATCATGTGCACTATACATCTTTTGGTATTCTGTTTTTTTGGAAATGCTGCAGCTATAGCTTCTTTTTATTCCTGTTAAGCCATCTGCACACATTACTAGTATGTCTTTTTACTCCTCGATTTTTTTAAGGTCGTTAAATAGAGATAACCATGTTTTTTTGCACTTTCATTTGTTCCTATATACATCGATAATATGTCTTTCTTACCTTCTGGGTTCACTCCTAATGTGATATAGACAGCTTTTTTTGCCTACAATTCCATTTTTCTTTCACACTAAAGTGTACTGCATCTATATAAATTACTGCATAGACTTCATCTAGCGTTCTTGTTTTTCCATTCTTCTATTTTTTTGGAATTATTTTTATCGGTAATGTCTGATACTAGTCCTTCTGATATCTCACATCCATACAGTTCTTTTTATCTCTTGTGCAATATCCCTTGTGGTCATTCCTAAGGCATATAGACCTATTATTTTTGTTTTCTATTTCTGAGATATCTTTTTCTCTTTTTTTGGAACTATCATTGGTTCAAATGTAGAATTTCTATCTTGTGGAACAGCTATTTCTAGGTCGCCATAATTACTTTGAACTTTTTTTCTTTATATCCGTTTCTATAGTTTTCTTTGTCACCATGTCCATACTTCTCATACCCTAAGTGATTATTTATTTCTGCTTGTAGTAGTTCTTCTATCGTACCTCCTAGTAAATCTTTTTAAGGCATTTTTGTATATCGGCTATGCTTTCTACTCCGTATTCTGATACTAATTGTTTTTATTAATTCTTGTTTTTTTGGATCTCTTTTTCTTCTTGTCATTTTTACCCTCCCTAGTTAATTTCAGTTTAACATAGGAAGGGTTATTTTTTTACAGACTTTTTTTCACAGGCTCGATTTCTTGAAAAAAATGTTATCAAGCTAAGTTATAAATACAAAAAAAGCAGAGAATTATCCTATTTCCTCTGCTTTTTTTACTTTTCACTAAAAAAAGACGACAGTTTCCACTATCGTCTTTTCTAATAACTATTATGTATTTTTTTATAACTATAACCTAGAGGAATTATATCTAAATCAATCCTGCATCTTTTTAGGATCTCTTCAATATATGTTCCTTTGATTTTTTTCAATACGCGTTTACTAATTGCTTTAGCAAATAAAGGTAGTTTAACTTCTTCAAGTCTTTTACCATCCATTAGGCGATTAGTTGATTTAGTCATTACACGTAAATCATATGCAGAATTAAATACTTCAGGTACACCTCTATCAACATCTAGTAATGTGTAGACTGCTTCCATAGCTGTACGAACAGAATATTCTGTAGTGAAGACAGTGTCACGTGGTGTTTCAGAGAAGTTACCTATAAATGCTAAGTTTTTAGAACCTTCTGGGATAACTAATGGTCTATCACCATCATGTCTAGGCATAAAGTAACTTGTTATATAAGGCATATAACATGGAACTGTACTACAACCTTTACTAGCAAATTCATGAATAAATTGTTCAGGAACACCAATATGGTAAAGCCATTCTTCTGCGATTTCAATACCTGTACAAGCTTCTATTGGTTTTTTAATATAGTTACCAGGAATATTAGAATATAAACCATAAATCCAAACTACTAATTCATCTTTTGATTGAGATTTAAAGTGTGGTTGACGGTTAAGTGTAAAGCTCAGCATCCAATTTGAGTCTCGTGCTGTCACTATTCCACCAGTTACTACTTTACCTGCATAAGGATCACGTTTACAAATTTTTTCTATATATTCTGCAACTCTTTTATCTGTTACAGTTGTTGTAGCTGAAACAAACCAGCTTTGATCAGGAAGATTTTCACAAAATACTTCTGGACGTCCAAAACGTTCATCTTGTTTAGCTAAGTTTTTCCAAAGTTGCCAAGCTCCACCAAGTTCTTTGCTGACAGGAGCTGAAGTATCATTGTTACCATATGTTGTAGATGCTGTGATACTACCATTTGTAACAAATACTAGGTCATCTTCAGTTAATTCTCTAACAACAGGTTCACCGTTTACTTCTAAAAATTAGATGTTTAGCTACTAAATCTTTTTCCTTGTTTTTTTCAACTTTAATATCTTTAACTACAGTATTATACTCAAAAAGTTACACCATGATCTTCTAAATATTTAACTAATGGTAGAACTAATGATTCATATTGATTATATTTAGTGAATTTAAGTGCTGATAAATCAGGAAGTCCTTTAATATGATGAATAAATCTCAACATATATCTACGCATTTCAGCAACTGAGTGCCATTTTTTTCAAAAAGCAAACATAGTTGCCCAATAAGTCCAAAAAAATTAGACTCAAAAAAATTCACTACTAAAAAAATCTGTTATTTTTCATACCTTGAAGTTCTGATTCAGAAGTCATATATAATTTTACTAATTCCTGACTTGATTTATCAGATAATGCAAAAAGTCCGTCATCAAGAATTTGTTGTCCACGGTTTTTCAATAACACGACATTTTTGAATAGTTAGGGTCTTCTTTATTTAGCCAGTAGAACTCATCTAAAACAGATGCATCCTCTACCTCTAATGATGGTATAGATCTAAATAAATCCCAAAGACATTCAAAGTGATCTTCCATTTCACGTCCACCACGAATAATAAATCCACGAGTTGGGTTCATAATACCATCTAAGCTACCTCCTGCGATAGGTAGTTCTTCAAGAATATGGATTCTTTTCCCCTTTCATTTGTCCATCACGAACTAAAAAGGCTGCTGCCGCAAGAGATGCAAGTCCAGAACCTACTAAATAGGCTGATTTCTTATCTACTCCTGCTGGTTTTTTTGGTTTTAGCAAATGCTTCATAATTTCCGTTTGAATAATACATAAAAACTCCTCCTAAAAAAAGTGTATACTAATATCTCTATTAATATACACCTTCTATATCTATAATACAATTTACAATTTTTCGACTTTTTGCCTAACTATTTTTACAAATTTATTTAATTGTAAAAAGAGCTTAAACTTTATTTAAAGAAGAGAAATTATCTCACCCAGCATAACTCTTTTCAATTCTTTTCAACTAGTTCTTCAACACTTTCTGGCATTTGCTTTTTCAATCCAATCTAAACCCTACTCCAACCAAAGCATATGTATAAAAAAAGAATAAGAAAAACTCTACTTGTTTAGCTTCTTCTTTTTGTTACTTCGATTTTTTTGAACACCTGATTACTTAGAAGTAGTTCAATCTCCTGTCTTAGTACTTTTTTTCTAAAAAAATCCTTTTTCCAAAAAGAGCGATAGGTATTTAAGACAAAAAAACATGATTTTTCTGAGATATATTGGAAAAATTGATGTTAGAGCATCTTGCCATTTATCATAGATTTTTCCCTCTTTCAATTGGAGTCACTACCTCTTTTAAGATATATCCACTCTACTAAATCATAGATGTCTTTAAAATTATTATAAAACGTTTGACGACTAACATCACAAGCTTGAGTTAAATCATTAATTGTTATTTTTTTGATAATGATTTCTTTTTCGGCCATTTCTTTCAAAGTTGATGCCAGTACTCTTTTTTTATTACTATTGTCATATCTAATCACTCCCTTTCATTTATTCTCTAAATCTTATATTATTATTTTTCTCATAAAGTACACTATTTTTCTCAACCAATAAAATGCTTCTTTTTAATTTTTTTCCGTACCATTTTCTAAAAATTATCTTTCCATGAGAGAAAACAATTTTTATCAGGTTTCCAGCTTTCAATCTTAGAATAGCTATCTTTAGCTTGTTTTTTTAAAGATAAATGATGATCGTAAATCTCTTGACGTTCGAAACTTAGGATACTTATTATCTCCAAACTTAAATACAAGTTTATATAATAACGGTAATCTATTCACTTCTATACTCTCTATTAAGTCCGTTAATATTAAGGTTGAACTCTTTTTATGAAAAAAATGCCATCTCTTCCATGGCTATATTCCCTTTAAATGGAGTAAAAAAAGTATCTCCTCTGACCAAGAAGTTTTTTTGAAATATTATCTAGTGATACAAAAATTTTTCTCTTTCGGCAATTTTAAGTTTGGTACTTACTCCTTTTGCTAACCAAACTTTTTGCATCTGGATAATGTTTATACCAATCCAATACATAACTATAGTGGTATTTATTAGGAGCAACTATATGTTCGATTTCTCCTAGTTCTTTTATTTTTATCGTCTAATTCCTTATTAAAAAGCTATTGGCTAATGAATCCATAATTTATTATTATCTAGTTTAAATATTGTCATCCTTGTTGTAAAAGGAACTTTTGAAGAGTTTAAAACTCATATGTATTTCATTTCCGTCGACGATCCAGATATTCTCACCAATTTGTTTTTAATTCATTAATAGGAGAATATAACTTCAACATTCCTTCCATAAATATTCACCTTCTTTCAATTGAATACTTCTATTTTTTTCATCTAAAAATCTTAGCTATTTTTTTCAAATGTATACTTTATCATAAGAATATCAATCTTCTAAAAATTTAGATTTAAAATCTAACTCTTATAGGAGGTAAAGAGAGTATTCTTTTTTTCAAAAATAACCATCTACTATGACAATTTATCAAATATGAGAAAAATTATAAAATTAACATAGGTAAGAAAATGTAACTGTAATCCTTTTTCTTCTATTCAATCGAAAAAAATACTCATAACATTTTCCTCTCCAAAAAAAACTCTTTTTGCTTTTTTTCTATTATGTCATAATCATTCGTAGGCATATATATTATTAAATTCTTTTTTTGCTCTCGTTATACATACATAAAATAATTTTTCTCGTTCTTAACTGAACATTAGAACTTGAAAGATCCCTTTTCCAAATAATGTATTAAAATCGTATTTATTCCAATCAGACTCTAATACAAGAAGTACATTGTCATATTCGCTACCCTTAACACTATGTTGAGTACAGATTGGTGAAAAATTCTTTTAAATACGAAACACTTTTTTTCTATATTGATTAAATGTTATTTTTTTATTCTCTCCCATAAATAAAACCCTCTTTTTTTAAAGTATAATCGCTGAATAATTCATCTTCTTTGAGTAATCCTTTTTTTCTTCCGCAAATTTTTAAAACATTTTCTATAGTTTGATTATCTTCACTTACAAGATAATCTATTGCTTGCCTAAGGCAAATCTTATCATTTCTATTATGAATAGAAAATTTTGTTATTCGTATAAATTCATTAAATTTATTAGCCTCATATAATTCAATAATCTCCTCTAATATATCTAATCTGCGTAAAAATCCTATCTCTATATGAATTAGCTTCATATCTACCACTCATCCCATTTAATTTATATGACATAAGTGATTCCTTAGTAACTCTACATTTTTCGTAAACTTCTTCCCATGACATATCTTCTAAAAACACTGTATATTGACTGATAAATTTCATTTCCTTTAATTTGCTCCAGCAAATTTAATTTCTTAAATGTCAGTTTTACTTCTAACGCTAATTCTCCCAAGGTCTTATCACTATCTAAATTTCCCTTGTCAATTTCTTGCTTTTATTTTTGCTTATAAGCTTTAATTATTAAATCAGCATTATATATATCATATAAGTCTTTAAATCCCGCCATTTCAGCATTATATTTATGTGTTAGCCTTAACTCTTTTGTTTGTTTTTCCATCAGAAAAAAATCCCATGATTCAAAAAAATATTCATCCCCTTTATACTTATAAAATCATCTGTTTCAATTCCGTATAAAAATTTAATACTCCCCTCTTTAATAGTACCATTTTTCCATATTAGGTGCATTTTTTTATCTTCTGATGGCACTTGCTCAATATCATCATCTCTAAATTTATTAGCTACTTCGATTACGACTCTTGGATTTCTTCGGTTTTTGCGTCTTTACTATTTTTAGTTAAACTATATTGATTTATATTACCAACACCGTCGTCATATATAGACTGCATTGAATCCCCAAAAAAACCAATTACATTTTTTCTTACCGCTTTGCTCAAGATGTTTTTAATAAAATATTAACAACTAAAGGACTTGTATCTTGATATTCATCAACAAAGATACAATCTGCAATATCCTTTAAAATGTCCGCTATTTTTTTGTATTTCTCAAACATTTTTTTCTGCAACAATCAAAATGTGATCATGACTGATTTTAATTTTATTTTTCAACATTTGGCGTTACAGAATAATACTCATCATAGTCCACATAAAGATTTTTTTGAAGTAATCTTTAGAAATTAAGTCCTCAGCAAAAATCTTTCGGCTTTTTTTAAAGTTCTTTTTTTAGCTTCATCATTAATAAGTTCTACTAAAATATCCTTAATTTCATTTTTGATATTTTTCTGATAAGATTCCATATATACTCATGTATTGTTGAAACACAAATGTTCTCATTTTTTTGTTCTTGATAAAATTTCTGCAACTGCATTATTTGTATATGTAATGCATACTATCTTAATATCTGGTAATTCTTCTGTAAGTGCATTTATTAAGGTAATTAAGGAGTATGTTTTTTTCCACTCCCAGCTCCACCTTCTAAAAATAAAAATTTTTCACCATTTCTTATACATTGAAGAGCTTCTAAAAACTTCCTTTTCTAAAGTTCCTGTATCCATAATAAAAGTCCTCCTCAATATAATGTGGAACCTTCCATTTTTTTCATCCTCATTGCCATCTTCTTTATCAAAATATAATAAACTTGATGCAAATGCTGACTTCTTTTTAACATTATTTAACGAAAATTCATAATAATTACCACTTTCTATTTCACAAGTTTCAAAGTTTTTTTAAAGCTCCATATCGATAAAAAAACCTTCTTTATTTTTTTAATATAAAATCTTTATTTAATGCTATAAATGCATCTTCAAAACTACTCGCTTGATACTCACCGTCAGATTCTGGTATTTGATAGGCTATTCTCATATTATCTTTAATTTTATCCTCAGCATTTTTTTCCCTACAAGTTCCTTAAATTGATTATTCGCTGTATCAATTCCGGCATCTTTAAAAAAATTTTTTTATTGATGCATTACTTGTATGTGTTCCTTCATTGGGGTGACAACTCGTATATACAGTTCTTTTCTTTTTCCATTTTTTAGCTATTTTTCTTTTTCAGCTTTTTACAGAGTCAATATCCGTAACAAACAAAACTTTTTGTTCCTAAAAAGGAAAAATAAAGGCATAAATATATGAGAATGCGCTCCTACTTCTATTATAGAAATATTTTTGTGATAATAGTGGGATAATATCTTCTTCTGGATCTTTTTTTATTATCGATCTTATGCATCATCATTGGCATTAAAAATTCGTTCGGTATCTCCTTCTATACAAATAGCTTTATCAGCAAAGAAAAAGTTCACTTCTATTCATTGTCAAATATTGTTTTACAAACTTAAATCCTTTCTGTTCATCTCCACCATACTCTTCCTTTTAAAGAATTAAAACTCTTAGCTATAACCATATTTTTCGTTTTTTTCTTTAAATATATAATGTCATCAAAGTTACATTCAGAAACTATATGTGATGAATGCGAAGTGATTAAAATCTGCAGCTGTTTATTCTTGTCTTCCAACAACTTTTTCTATGCGCTTTGATATGAGATTTAATATTCCTTATAAATATATACTGTAACTGAGGATGTGTATGTGCTTCAGGCTCTTCAATATATAAGAGATTTATATCTGCTGGTTGTTCAAATAATTCCTGTATCTTGGTTTCAATCTCAAATAAAATACCAATTAAATTCAAATACCCCAACCCATTATATGTTTCCGGGAGCGAACAATCTCCCCCTTGTGTATAACTTAAATTTGTATTATCTGACAATAAATTTTTTTCTCTGAAATAGATGACTCTATTGCTATATCAATTCCATTTTCTGCAGCACCATAAGTTTTTTTATAACATCTATAACATCACTAAAAAAATACCATCAATAGGTTCTTCACCTTCACTTTTTTTCTCCATTGTAAATCTTATATAATTCTTTATCGGCTTCCTCCAATTTTTTTCTTCAAGCCTCGTAAATACTGACTGACTTTCATCTTTTGCAGCTTTATAAGACCTGAAATATTTACCAGTTAAACCTGATAAAACATGATTACGATCATCATTAGAAACCGCTCGATCAGCTCTTATTCCTGCCACTTTAATGACTTTTTGAATATCTTTATTGTCAATTTCTTCTGATCTATCTTGCGTTATTTGGTTTGATTCAATATCAAACCCTCTTGAATATTTTTTTGTTTCAAAGAAGTTTCCAAAATTCTTACTCATAAATTTGGAAAAATGATTTAAAATCTTCAATATTTTTTTCACTAATAATGTTTTTTTAATTCGATAATTTTTTTAAAAGATATTAACGAAATAAATTCTAACACTATAATGTTATTTTTCTGGATTTAAATCCATCATAAATTTTTTTGAATATTTGCATATGAATCATTATCATAATACTCAATAAATAATTGCAGATTAACAGTTTCTAATGATACAACTTTTTTTGCTCAGACATATCGAAATCTATTATTTTTTTATACAGTTCTTTCTGACATTCCAAATTTATATCTTCCCACATCACTTTAGATGAATTTAACATCTTATCCAAAATAATAAGAGCTGATGTTTTTTTCCACAATTATTTTTTTACCTATAACTAACGACAATTCATCTTTAAAATCCAATTCAAAAATTTTTTTAATAACCTAAAAATTATTAACTTTCATCTTTTTTTAAAAATCATTTTCCATTCTCCTTTTTTTATTATTGCTTTATACACTCAATTATTTCGTCAATATCACAATCTAAAGCATTGCAAATTCTAAGCAAAAACATCCGTAGTTACATTTTTGTCCATTCTTCATTTTTATAAAATGTACTTTTACTTACGTTTTCCTTTTTCCATCAATTCATGATTTGGCAAATTTAAATTAATAATTTTTTTGAAAAATTCTTCTATAGCTGAAAAAAACTCATTTTTTTATCCTTCGCCAAAAAAACTATAATTTATATATTATCCCATTAATTAATTTCCCCTTCCTACTCCCTACACTTGTCAAATTATGTTCATCTATGTTTTTAAATTTATATACTTAGCAAGATAAAGTTCTTCGTTCAAAAAGTGTTACCGCTCCAACATGGAACAAGTAAACACCAAGTATGTCAAGTAGTCTTGTCTGTATGTGGAAACATGTCTATAAGCGTTTAACGATAGCATAAGA
>BNJT01000355.1_pt1 | contig 12110 bp, 16 predicted proteins | sample 8540491 | NCBI WGS metagenome assembly BNJT01 (sample SAMD00202455, study PRJDB9452) | human saliva metagenome | host: Homo sapiens
TTTTCATTCTATTTTCTCCTATACTATGGAATGAAGACAGTATAACACGAAAAAAATTCCATATTTTAAAAATCGCATATTTGATATTTTTTTCTTATGGAAATTTCACATTTGCGATTTTTTTATGGATTTGACTTTTTCACTGATATAATATAGTTACCACTATATATGAGGACATGAAATGAAGAAACAAATCATAACATTATTGACAATTGTTGCTGATATTATTATCTTTCCCCATTTCTAACTAATCGATAAGTGCTTTGTATTGCTGTAAGCGTAGTTCAAAAAGAGCTGTTAATTGTGGATTTTCTAATATTTGCAGAGATTGGATAAAGTGTTCAATCTCTTTTTGATTGCTTCCCTTGGTTTGAAGGAAAACACTCAATTTCTTTAAAAATTGCCATGATACTTTCTCAAAAACATCATACGGATGGAGCATACTCTCCAACTCAGATTCAAAGATTGGGATGTAAGAGAAAAGTTTGCGCTCCATAAGCTCTGAGATGATATTTAGAAAGCTATTTTTCATATACAGTCTATTGTGTGCCAATTCTTTAAATTCCTTGGATTTTTCGAGTAAGGAGGTTGATAAAAAGATTAAATCTTGATTGCTCAAAAAGGCATGGTATTGCAAAAGATATAGAGTTCAAACCATGTCCAAGACTCGATAGCATAGAGATAGGTGGTTAAAAACTCGCTATCCTCCTCTGCTAGCGGATATCTTTTATCTAGTGAATGGATAGCATCTTTAATCACAATAGAGTTCAAACGACGATAGGTCTGCGCCATCTGTTCTTGCTCAATTTCTTTCAACAATTGCTCTAAACCAGCTATATCTTGATGGGCAAAACGATCCACAATCCTTCTACCAAATCGCATATGTGGAGATTCTTGGTAGTTGTTGAGCTTATGACCAAACTCATCAAAGGTCACATTTATCCCTTGGATAGCTAGGATCAACTTATCCGCAGACAGCATGGACTGCCCTAGTTCGAACTTGGATAGCTGAGAGGCTGTTAGTCCACCACAAGCCACATCTGACTGCTTGAGCTTTCTCGCCAGGCGCAATTCCTTGTAAAATTCTCCTAATTCCTGTTTTTCAATCATAGGCAAGCTCCCTTTTTAAAATTCCCTTTACTATTCTATTCGTAAAAACTTTTTACTTTTTTAACATATTATAAAATATTTTAGCAAAAAAGCCAGCTTCAAGCTGACTTTTCATTCTATAGTATCAAAAGCGAGGCTAGGTTTGGCATTTAGCTCCAAGCCTGCAAAGTTTTCTTTGTTCCACTCGCTGACGCTGGCATAGGCAATCATGCCTGCATTGTCTCCGCAAAGTCGCAGAGGTGGAATGATGACCTTGACGTCAGTGATTTCTGCTGCCAAGCGTTCTCTTAATCCTTTGTTAGCTGCTACACCACCAGCTACAACGAGGGTTTTAACAGGGTATTTCTCTAAGGCTTTTTTAGTTTTTGCCATGAGAATGTCCATAACTGCAGCTTGGAAAGAAGCAGATAGGTCTTCCTTGGATAAGCTTTCTCCCTTTTGCTCGGCATTGTGGTGAAGATTGATAAAGGCAGACTTCAAACCTGAGAATGAGAACTCCAGATTATCCTCCTTAATCATGGCACGAGGAAAATCATACACATCCTGCCCCTGATGAGCAAGTTCATCGATCTCACGACCTGCTGGATAGGTCAAGCCCATGACACGTCCGACCTTATCATAGGCTTCACCAACCGCATCATCACGAGTTTCACCAACAATCTTATAATCACCAGCCTCAGAAACATAGACCAACTCTGTGTGCCCACCACTGACTAATAGAGCTAGTAAGGGGAATTCCAAAGGCTCCACACTTTGAGCTGCCATGAGGTGGCCAGCCATGTGGTTAACGGGAATCAGCGGAAGTCCATGTGCCCAAGCAAATGCCTTGGCAGCTGACAAACCAACAAGCAAGGCTCCGACCAAGCCTGGTCCATAGGTAACCGCAACAGCTGTTACATCTTCTTCTGTAATCCCTGCTTCTGCCAGCGCCTCCTCAATACAGGCTGTAATAACCTCAACATGGTGACGACTAGCCACTTCTGGCACTACACCACCAAAACGTTTGTGACTCTCAATTTGACTAGCAATGACATTGGATAAGAGCTCGTCGTCGTTTTTCAATACGGCGACACTGGTTTCATCGCAAGATGTCTCAAATGCTAAAATATATCTATCCTTCATCTATTTCTCTCTTCATGATAATGGCGTCCTCGACTGGATCATGGTAGTAGGACTTTCTATCAGCGATGACTGCCATTCTTTCTTTCTTATAAAATGCCTGTGCTCGTTGATTTGACTTTCTGACTTCGAGGAAAATCTCCTTATCTGTCGGTAATTGAGCAAATAAGGTTGACGCAATTCCCTGACCCTGATAGGTTCCTTTGACAGCGATTTGCAGGACTTCTGCTTCAAATAAATTTTCCTGAACAGCTAGAAAACCTATCACTTCCATCCCATCGTAAGCTCAGAGCATACCAAGTCTGGTCTTGGGACAGGTCTGCTTGGATTTGTTCCAACGTCCAAGGACTGACTGAATAAACAGCTGCCATGACAGCGTAGATGGCTTGATCCAAGTCAGGCTGCCGTTGGATTCGTTTAACCTCTATCATAGGCGTTTAATGTAGGACTCGCCAGATTCAGTGTGATTCTTGAGCCAATTTTCCTCAGCTTCTACACGCTTGAGGTAATTTGGCACAAAGTCATGCAAGGAGTCTGCTTCCTTGTCCCAAGCCCATAGAGCCAGATTAGCTGCATTTGGCAAAGTTTCTTGGTAATTAGCCTGTGGTAATTGATCTCGAATTTGCTCCACAAAGGCTCCTACTTCACCGACAAAAGTGACTTGTTCAGCATCTTTGACTTGCCCCAAAACTTCTGCAAAGGACAGATGCGCCTCTGGAAAGACAGGCTGGGTATTTTCATAAAATCCTGCATAAACATTGTTACGACGCGCATCCATCAAAGGAACAACCAAACCTTCCTGCTGGCTCGGTACCAGAGCTAAAAGGCTAGACATCCCCACTAACTCAATGTTCAGGGTATGAGCCAAGGTCTTGGCAGTTGCTACCGCGATTCGCAAACCTGTGTAGCTACCTGGCCCCTCTGCTACAACGATTCGATCCAAATCTTTAGGCGTCAAATCTAGACTAGCCATCAAAAAATCAATGGCTGGCATAAGGGTAATACTGTGATTTTTTTTGATATTGATTGTCGTCTCGGCAAGAACTTGCTTGTCCTCTAAAATAGCTAGAGAAAGAGCCTTGCTGGACGTATCAAAAGCTAATACTTTCATAACACATTCCTATCTTTTTGTCTGTTTACTATTATACTACAAAAGAAGGCGCATGGGAATTTTCTTTGTTTTGAAACAAAAAAATGTCCTGCCAAACAGACAGGACAAGTACTTAAGCATTCAAACCAAAAGTAAAATACAAAGCCAGACCACATAGGTCACAAGAAGGAGGAAAAATGGAATACAGTGTTACAAAGAGAATTTTTCCAGTGTAAAGCTGTTTTTTTCTATGTTCCAGCCGAACAAATACTAAATTGCCACCGTAAACACAGGCAACAAAAACAGCAAATACCAAGAGACGAATCGCGATAGCTAGTTGAAACATAGAGAGCCTCCTTTCTCTAATTCTAAAGGCAAATATTTCAAAATCATCATCTAATGAAAAGGAGCACATAGCCTCAAAAAGGAGCCCAAGCAGTTGTAGCAATATGTAGAATTTCCATCCAAATAGGTGAAACACAAAATCAAGCATAGCTAGTCCTCCTTAATCAAGAAAAACCTCTTTTCTAACTTTATTATAGCACTTGCATCGGATGTCTTCAAATACTTATACAAGGTAAAATGAAACCCATTTCAAGCTCCTTACTTTCATGTTTCCTGCTTTTACTAATTCCCCTTTTTATGTTATAATTGAGATAATTGTAACGAATCAAGGTCAATCGAGACAAAAAATGAACTGGAATCAAACCAGCTTCAAACTGAGCATTTTTGAATATAGCTGACCTGAAAGCAGAAAGGAAACATATGATTTACAAAGTTTTTTATCAAGAAACAAAAGAACGCAGCCCACGTCGTGAAACAACACGCTCACTATACTTAGACATCGATGCTAGTTCAGAACTTGAAGGACGTATCGCTGCTCGCCAACTTGTCGAAGAAAATCGTCCAGAGTATAATATCGAGTATATCGAACTCTTGTCTGACAAATTGCTAGACTACGAAAAAGAAACTGGCGCATTCGAAATTACGGAGTTCTAATATGGCCTACACTCTTAAACCAGAAGAAGTCGGCGTTTTTGCCATTGGTGGTCTAGGAGAAATCGGTAAAAACACATATGGTATCGAATATCAAGACGAAATTATCATCGTTGATGCAGGATTAAATTCCCTGAGGATGACCTACTTGGTATCGACTACGTTATCCCTGATTACTCTTATATTGTAGAAAATATCGACCGCGTCAAGGCTCTCTTGATTACACACGGACACGAGGACCATATCGGAGGGATTCCTTTCTTGCTCAAGCAAGCAAACATCCCTATCTATGCTGGGTCCACTGGCCCCTTGCCTTAATCCGTGGAAAACTCGAAGAGCATGGACTTTTGCGCAATGCTACACTTCACGAAATCAACCACAACACGGAGTTGACCTTTAAAAACCTTAAAGCAACTTTCTTTAGAACAACCCACTCGATTCCAGAGCCATTGGGAATCGTCATCCATACCCCTCAAGGGAAAATCGTCTGTACAGGTGACTTCAAGTTTGACTTTACACCAGTTGGTGAACCTGCAGACTTGCACCGTATGGCAGCCCTAGGTGAAGACGGAGTGCTTTGCTTACTCTCTGACTCGACCAATGCTGAGGTTCCAACCTTTACAAACTCTGAAAAGGTTGTCGGCCAGTCAATCATGAAGATTATCCAAGGTATCGAGGGACGTATCATCTTTGCATCCTTTGCCTCAAATATCTTCCGTCTCCAACAAGCTACTGACGCTGCTGTTAAGACTGGGCGTAAGATCGCAGTCTTTGGGCGCTCTATGGAGAAAGCTATTGTCAACGGGATTGAGCTTGGTTACATCAAGGCTCCTAAGGGAACCTTCATCGAGCCAAATGAAATCAAAGACTACCCTGCAGGTGAGATTCTTATCCTCTGTACAGGTAGTCAGGGCGAACCTATGGCAGCCCTCTCTCGTATCGCTAACGGAACTCACCGTCAAGTGCAACTCCAACCTGGTGATACCGTTATCTTCTCATCTAGCCCAATTCCAGGAAACACCACTAGCGTCAACAAATTGATTAACATCATTTCTGAAGCTGGTGTTGAAGTTATCCATGGTAAGATTAACAACATCCATACTTCTGGACACGGTGGTCAACAAGAGCAAAAACTCATGCTCCGCCTCATCAAACCAAAATACTTCATGCCTGTTCATGGTGAATACCGCATGCAAAAAGTCCACGCTGGACTTGCCGTAGATACTGGAGTTGAGAAGGACAATATCTTTATCATGAGCAATGGTGATGTGCTTGCCCTTACTGCAAATTCTGCTCGTATCGCTGGTCATTTTCAATGCTCAAGATATCTACGTCGATGGAAATCGTATCGGTGAAATCGGTGCAGCTGTGCTTAAAGATCGTCGCGATCTATCTGAAGACGGTGTCGTTCTAGCTGTCGCAACCGTTGACTTCAAGTCTCAGATGATTCTATCTGGACCAGATATTCTCAGCCGTGGATTTGTCTACATGCGAGAGTCTGGCGACTTGATTCGCCAAAGCCAACGTATCCTTTTTCAATGCAATTCGCATCGCTTTGAAAAACAAGGATGCCAGCGTCCAATCTGTCAATGGCGCTATCGTAAACGCCATTCGACCATTCCTTTACGAAAATACTGAACGTGAACCAATCATCATTCCGATGATTCTCACACCAGATGAAGAATAAGAAAAAATTCTCTGAAATCGAATGACTTCAGAGAATTTTTTTATTTTACAATAAGTTGTACTAATTATTTTTCTTTAATCAACTAGTCTATAAATCCTATCGCTCTCACCGACGCTTGGTCTCAATAGCTTTTTTCACCAAAATCTGTTGATAAGCTTCCATATCTCCGCGTTTCAATGATTCTTCTTCATGAATGGATAATCGCCATTTATAAGCCTGAATTTCCTTATCCAACAACTCCTGAGGTGCCCCAATCAGATTCAAAATAGTCAGACGCTCTTCAATACTCTTTAAAGGATAAACATCTGCAAGATTAACTGTTCTAGTCACACTTGTGGAGCGTTTTCTATGAATATAAATGGCTTTATTCATATAGGCAATCTTATCTGCTTGAAGATAAACCTTATAGGTCGTATAATCGTCTTCTACCTTCTGATACGTTGGATAGACAATATCCTTGAAAAGCTCCGCTTTATAGAGTTTTGCCCACGGAACAGTAAAACATTGACTAAGATTATATTTTCCGTCATATTGATGATGGAACCAATCAAAAGGGCTATACACTTGTTCAAAATAGTTGTCTGCACCTACATGGATTAAAAAACTCCCCTGATCTTCAATAAACTGAGTGAAATTACCAATTGCAATATCTGCATCCGTTTTTTCCAATAAATCATAAAGGCTTTGGATATGGTCTAACTCTAGCCAATCATCATTATCAACAAAGACAATGTAATCACCTGTCACAGCTTCCAAGGCACGATTACGACTGGAAGCAACTCCTCCATCTGGCTTATGGAAAACTTTAACACGCGCATCTTGATTCTTATATCGTTGACAAATAGCTGCTGAACCATCCGTTGAGCCATCATTGATTAAAATAACTTCAAGATTTTGATAAGTTTGTTGAAGAATGCTATCTAAACATTTTTCAAGATAGGTCTCTGACATATAAACAGGAACGATAACACTTATTTTTTCAATTTTTAGTCTAAGTGCTTCAAATATCGCTGGATTGATACAATCATATTCTCTTAGCCACAAACTCTTGATTATATTTCTCCATACTAAGTTGATGATTGAAACACAAATTGTCAGCAAGTGAAATACTAAGCTAAACGCTATATAGTTATTGTTATCTTTATCTAGGAAGATCTATTCTAAAGCTTTCACGATACTTCCCTTATTTATCCGTTATTTAAAAAAGTAACTTCAACTCTTCCCTGGTCACTAAGTACGGATTCATCTTTTGTTTATCATAAGCAGATTGATATTTTTCTGGATTTACAAGTTGAGATAATTCGTCAATCATCTCTGCTACACCATCCCTTGGAAACAGATGGTCAGTAACATAAAACTCTGGTTGGTGACACGTTTCCTTAAAAGCATAAAGGATCATGCCATTTTCAAGAGCTGTACGGCTACCATCAAGTATTTCCTGCGCATGAGAAATATCCAGATAAATGCTACACGTTTGTAAAAGTTTCTCATATATCTCTCTAGACAGGCCTGGGTAGAGATGAACATTTGCATGACAATCCAAATCTAATAAACGCCCTCCCATTACTGTTAGCGCAGCAATATGAAATTCAAAATTCGGTAGGGCAGATACAAGGACTTCAATTTGCTCTAGTTCTTGCGTATCTGTCAAAATTAAAATATGCGGACGAAACTCCCTAAAGGCCCCAAGAAACGTTGGTAGATAAATCAGGGGAAGATTCATATTGTCTGTCTTTAATTTCAAATCTCGAGTCAGTAGTTTCCCACAACGATCTTTTAGATACGAAATATCTTCGACAGATAACTCTTCTCTTATATAAAAACATTATCTGATTAGATGAGAGGTTAGGCATATCCCTAAGCAAGCTTATATCCGATAACACTATACAATCACCTGTAGACAATTGTTTATCTAAAATCAGTTTTCTTGCTTCATCAATTGAAGAAAAGCCCTGTTCCCGACCGTTTGCTTCTCGAAAAGTGCACGATTATGAGATGAAAAAAGATAAAGTTGCTCTTGATTTTCCTGACCATAAATGTCTATCTCTTTTTTTCCACCACTCCAAATTTCTCTATGAAAACAAGTTCCCGATAAATCGTAATGATCTCTTGCACAACAAACACCTTTGTTATCATACCATTCGACTAACTCCACCATTTGTGGCCACTGAGGATAACAGAAAATCTTCCCTTTTTTATTTCCTTCCGCTACGATATCACCTGTAGAAAGAACCTCCCAAAATCGAGGTAAGGGAAGTTGAGTCATGTGTAAGGGACTTTGAATTTTCATGATTAGAAAAACTAGTAAAAATATTGTTAATCGTTAATGGTTTCAGATCCATCCCCATGAGTTCTAAATCTTTTTTTAGGCGATCGTCATCTGAAGACCATTCCCTCGTCAGATAATAATACATCATTTCTTTTTTATTCCCATTCTCTAGTCAAAAATTCATACCATTGTTTTGTTATGCAGTCTGATAAATATTCTTCAGCCAAGCGGTAAGAGCCTTCCCTCAGCTGTTTGATCTGTTTGAAGGCTTTCTCTAAAGCTTTTGTTAAATCAACCACAATTTCCTCATCCGAACGAGCATCAAAAGGAACTAAATAACCATTTTTACCCTCTTGAATAAAGGTCTGATTTCCATAAGGTACATCTAAACCAACAAGAGCTTGTCCAGAACCAATTGCTTCTAACAAAGTTATACCAAAAGTTTCCCATTCCGAGGTAGCCAAATAAAGTTCATACTCTTTGAAACGGTTTGAAATTGTCTGATGCCCCTTAAGATGGATATAATTTTGTGCTTCTAGATTGGCAATCTCTGCTTCAATATCCTGCCATAGCATCCCTTGCCCATAGATATCTAAGTTGACGTCTGGAAAAATTTCATGAAAAGCAACGATGGCTTTGATTGCTAAGTCTAACCGTTTTCGGCGTTCAAACCGCACGGCAATCATCACAGAATAAGGTTTTCGTTCATCAGCTAATTGCAACTGGTCTAGAGCAGCTACTGGAAGAACGCGAACTTGACCAGTTTTTCCTAGTAATGCTAAATGTTTTTCCAATTCATCCTTCTGTGATTGCGTTGATACTAAAATATCATCAAATTCCTCGGCATATTGAAAAAGGTGATAGTATTCAGAATTGATCTGATCTCCCCAATAATGAATAGAGTGCACAACACAGGATAATCTTGCTTCTCCTTTTAAACGTAAAAGAGGTGATGTGAAGGGAAGATTCTCTAGACGATCAAGAAATACATGATCCTCTTTACTAAACTGCAACTCTGATAAGGCTCGCTCTAAAAATTCAGACTCACTATAGAACCACTCCGATCCACACCGATAAACTGCTTCAGTATCCTCACCTGGTTCTTTCTTAATCTCTTCAAAGGCTATGGAACCATCTCTATTATGAAACAGTCGGCGAACAACTCTAGCTTCTAGACCAAATCCAGCATCCACTGCTGTAAAAAATTCTGTGAACAGCTTTTTCTTACCATAATGTTCTCTACGAAGTAAACGACCAAATACATAATAATCTACATAATCCACATAATCCGGTTTTAGACTGTTTTTATGTAGAATGGTAGTCACACCATCTTGTTCTTGAAAAATCAATTCACAATTATTTTCCTTATATTCAGCAGTCAGGTGTAAGAGCTGCTTCATATCATCTATACGGATCCCCAAGCTCATATCACGCTGATCTGTCAACAACATATGTGCTAATAGGATTTCTTCCTCAAGATGACCCAAAGAAAGGTAATAGTCCCATTTAAAGCGAGGAGGGACCTGTGTAAAAACAAAACTGGCAGGAAGGTCCAAGTCGCGAAAAACCTTCCCGCGATATGCTTGAGCAACATCTACACCATTTGGTTCTAAACCCACCATAAGATTAAAAGTGTAAAGCATTCTTTAACTCCAAACTAAACTCTAATCACAAGCATCAAATCATAGACTCCATAAAAAGAAGTGAACTAGCGAATGATTAGATTATCTACTAAAAACTTTCTCATTTATCTAACGAATTGAGGTAAGCTTTTAATCGCCACTACCATCACTTCAGGAGTTTGTGAAGAAAAAATCTGACTTCCTCCTGTTGGGTCCTTACTGGTATTATCAAAAGCAAAGATCGGTTTCCCTAATTTATGAATCTCCTGAGTGATATTCATAATTTCGTTAAAATGATTGATATCCAAATAAAAAAATCGATTTTGCTAAGAACATTTTTCAAAAATTATAAGGATTGAACTGTGGATAAATGGACACATTTAAATATCGTTGTAAATCGACCACTTGGGAGGCAAAAAGTTGTATGAGCCAAAATATGAAAAATGAACCTCAGGTAGTGCTTTTTATCAAAAACTCCAAGTGCTCCATCTCGCAAGCATTTGTAAAGATTGCAGTATGATATTTTTTCTTTTTCTGTAAGCTCATCTAAACCATGTTTGATAATCTCTTTCCGTAAGATAATATCTGACCAATCTAAAAGCATAGAAGAACCACCACTTATCTCCCAAGCGATTATTATATACAGCTGACCATGGTTTTTCGTCTGTATAATGAATAACAGAAACCTCTGATTCATATTGATTCGCTTTTACATACCATTCATCTTTTTGAAAAACGTGTCGCAATAGTATCCATTCCAACCATAAAATTGTAATTGACGTCTAGCTCTTTTCCATTGCCCCTACAAAAATCGGTTTTAAAATTCCTTGATCACCAAACTCAACTTCATGGTACTGATCTGCTAATTCAAACAATTTTGTTGAAATCGCATGTCTCTCCAATGGGCATTATTTATCAATAAAACGCCTGAATTGAAATTTGTTTGCTGCAATTCATCTCTAACTGCTGCGACTGGGCTATCACCTAGATCTATTGCAAAAAGGGGTGTTAAATCTCCATTGACAATAATATCCGAATCAAGATATAAAACCTTATCTTCCTTCAGTATGTCTGGAATAAAAAAAGCGAAAATAAGCTGCGTATGATAAATGCGCCGTTGGTAAATGATATTTTTCGGAGATGATTATTAGAAATCTTTACATTTACAATTTCTGAATGAATAGCTTTCAATCGCTGATTCATAATACGAAACCATTCCGAAGGTAGATCGTCATTAAAAACATAAAAATTTTTATATCATCGTTATAAGCACAAACAGACTTGATAGTAGTTTCCACCTTATCCATATATCCATTATCTGCTCCAAGTACGATTGCTTTTCTTCATTTTTCAATCCCTTTTTATCTAACGTTTATTTTCTTTTTCTATTAACTAATAAAATCTGTCGAATTTCATCTACCATTTTTGAGGTTCTTCATGGGCGATTACTTTATCAAAGAGTTCTGCTTGATGGGCTACAATATCTAAGGGCAGACAGTTTTTCCCTAGATCTTGATAGGTTTGATTGAGAATACTATCTAGACATTGTCGTAAGTAGTTTTCAACGTTGTAAACTGATACAATTATACTAATTTTTTTCTGTCATTTTTATATTTCTCTTTATACTTTTCCAAAGTTATGAAAAAAACGGTTCTTCAGTAGGATTCCCCAATTCACTACTAGCTTTCTATAGTTTGCGGAAAAATTCTCTGATGAAAGCTGAAATATCTTTTACTCATGATTTTATCCAGCTCTCAGTGAGTCAACTCCTCTGACCGGTTCCACCAATATCCTTGATTTTGACCCATCGGGTAACAGTTGAAAAAGCGCTGATGTTGCTTATTTTTTTATGTGAAAAGATACAGAATTTTTCCAGATACTGATACCATTGCTAATCTTCCCTTATAACTTTGACCAAAGAACACGAATCTTCTATAGAGAGTTTTTCCCAAAAATCTTTATAAAAATCTAGTATTTTTTAGTCAAAAATCCTAGATTTATTCCATTTTAATTATACCTTATTTTTTAGCAAAAAAAGCCATCTTATAAAAATTCTCAATCGGGCATAATCTGGATTTTTCAAATCTCTATAAGTCTTCTCTGCCATCATCCGAAAATCAAAAAGAATAACCTAAACTCTAACAGCTAGCAAATAACTAACGGTTAAAATCTAGGTTTACTCATAGAAACTTCATTATTTCACGACAAGCTCGTAAC
>BNJT01001425.1_pt1 | contig 12095 bp, 14 predicted proteins | sample 8540491 | NCBI WGS metagenome assembly BNJT01 (sample SAMD00202455, study PRJDB9452) | human saliva metagenome | host: Homo sapiens
AGTTGAAATCTTAGAAACCATTGGCAAATCCGAGGAATGGCTAACTGAGAAAATTGAAAGAAAGAAAGGTTTCGAAGAAGTCTCAAATATCTTTATCGCTGAATATGATAAAGGTCAATTGAATGTTGTAACCTATTAAAAAAATAAACTGATGCTTTTCGTATCAGTTTTTTGCTTTTTAGTATAAAAGGGTATATACTTAAATTAATATCTAATGTAATTTAGATAATACAAAAAATTAACGGAGGTATCCCCCATGTCAATCGAAGAAAAATTCAACCAAGCTAAAGGTTCTGTTAAAGAAGGTTTTGGTAAACTAACTGGCGATACAAAAACTCAAGCAGAAGGAGCTGCAGAAAAAGTAGCTTCAAAAGCTAAAGAAGTTGCTGAAGATGCTAAAGAAGCTGTCGAAGGTGCAGTATCTGGCGTAAAAAACATCTTTAAAAAAGACGGAGAATAATTCTTTCTCGTCCTAATAACATAAGAAAATCTCCCTTCTCTTTCGAGAAAGGAGATTTTCTTTTATGGTTGTCCGCCAGGGCCACCATTCCCTTGAGGTCCACCTCCACCAGGCATCGAATTGACAATCTCAGTTTGTTTTTCACCATTGAAATAGATGTCTCCGCCTGTGTAGGTCGCTGTTCCGTCAAAGTCAAATCCTGTTTGACCAGTCATTTTAATAGTCCCGCCAGTAACTGTAATGTTTCCATTTGAGTCAATTGGATCTGTGTCTCCCTTGACCAACTTCAACTGTCAAAGTTCCCACCATTCATAGTAAAGAAGATTTCGCTTTGTTGGGCGTTTTTGTTAGCTGCATTGACACCATCATCTGTCGCGTAAATAGTAATGTCCCCACCGTTAATAGTGATAGACTTACCTTCAAGCCCTTCTGTAGAATTCTTAACAGTATAGGTACCGCTATCGATAACCAAATCACCTGATGCATGGATACCATCATCACCAGCAGTAACAGTGATAGTATTATCAGAGAGATACATGGTTCCAACAGATGTATCGTCATCATTGTCTACCTTGACGCCGTCCTCCTTGGCATCGACGGTCATGGTTGTGCCAGTAATGTTAAGTTCATCATTGACATTAAAGGCATCTCCAACCGCTATGATGTTGTAGGTTCCACCTGTGATGTGAAGCGTATCATTTGCTTTAATACCATTATTTTTCTTGCCATCTACATTGAGAGTTCCTTTACCATTGATGGTCAAGTTCACTTTAGAGAATAGGGCCGCGTCTGCCTTTTCGTCACTATTTGAAGCTGAATCTGACAGGTTATTGGTTGTGCCGTCTGCTAGAGTTAGGTAAACATGACCAGCTGCTGCTGCAGAAATAGCTGCATTGGTATTGGTCATGGTGACGCCATTTAGAACAATGTGTACATCATCAGTCTTTTCAGCTTCAATTTTGATTTGAACTCCGTCGGATTGACCAGATATGACATAGGTTCCTGCCTTGGAGATTGTAACGGTAGATCCTGATACGGCAACTCCGTCACCTGATACCTTCGCCGTTGTTCCTGACAGAGTTACAGTTGCTGCTGTCTTTTCATCATAAGAAGTATCATAGTCCTTGTCTGTAAAATAGCTAGTTTTCTTAGCTTCTGTAGTTGATGTCGTTTTCGTTGTCGCAGTATTGCTAGCTGTTGTATTTGAAGTTGACTGGGTACAAGCTGTTACTAGTGCTAGAGTTGCTATACTCGTTAATAAGAAGGTCCATTTTTTTGCTTTCATGCTCGTTTCCTCGACTTTCATTTTACATGCTCTTAGTCTACGTGACTTTCCTAAAATAATCCTAAACTTTTTCTGAAAGTTTTCTTAAGTTTAGTTTCAATTAAGTTAAATTTAACAAAAAGTTTTAGATAAACTCTCTAGAAATCCTAGACAAACAAGTTCGTCCTTGTTTAAAAATAGTATAACCTAAGATTAGAGGAGAAGACTTATGAAACCAATCGAAACAACTTTTAAACGGATTGAAACCAAATATGTTGTCTCCAAAGAAATATTAGACAAACTGATTCAAGATTTAAAGGAATATTTAGTAGAAGACGACTATCAAATTTCAACAATATCAAATATCTACTTTGATACAGAAGACTTTGATATTCTCCAAGATGATGCATCTTTGGAGTCAAACGAAAAAGAAAAGGTGCGGATGCGGACCTATCTCAGCCAACCTAAAATAGATAGTCAAGTTTTTTTAGAAATCAAAACTAAGGACCAAGAAGGGATTGGTCGCAAGTACCGACTGCTCTCAACTCCTAGTTCCATCATCAATTTCATAACCAAAGGGCACTTGGATGCTAGCATTACTGATACCGTCGTCATTGAAAAAGTGAAAAAACTTCAGCATGATTACAAACTCGCTATCAAGCCTCGTATGTACATCTACTACGATCGTTATTCATTAAAGGAAAAGAAATCTATTGAGGGTTGCCACTATAACAAAATCCGTATCACCATTGACCAAAATCTAGTCTATAGAGATGAAACTGTCAGTCTCTTCGCAGGAAATCACGGAGCTCCTCTCTTAGATAACAGCACTGTGATTATGGAGATCAAGGCCCCGGGGAACAAGCCACAGTGGTTGCAGGACATCCTAGACAAGTATGATTTGATGGAACACAAATTTTCAAAATACAGTTGTGCTTACCACAAATCTCAAGGACTACCTTATACACCACGTCCCAGTATAGAAAGCGCAGGTACCGCTTATGCTTAATCTATTTAATTCCATTTTCAACAACACCACTGCAAGTGCAGATCCCTTTCAACTACTGTTGGCACTTCTAGTCAGTCTAGTCCTCGGTTTGGCACTTACTTGGACTTACAAATATCGAACCCTCTACACCAGAGAATTCGCTATCAGCTTGACCTTGCTTCCCTGCCTCATGACCTTGGTTATTTTTCTGGTCAATGGGAGCTTGGGCACCTCAATTGCTGTAGCCGGAACCTTTAGTTTGATTCGTTTCCGTTCAGCAACGAGTGGATCACGAGAACTGATTGCCATATTCCTTGCCATGATTATCGGTTTGGCTTGCGGAACAGGTTATCTCTTCTTGGCTATTCTCTTTACACTCTTTATCTTGGGAGTTTGGTTCCTTTTAGAAAATCAACAGATCAAAACTGACAATCAACGCCGTAGACTTTTGACAATCACGGTAGCCAATCAGGACAAGGTACAGGAAATTATCCAATCATCTCTTAACCAATTCTGCTCAGAAGTTGACATGATTACAATTAATAGCACTAACGCAGGTGATAATCTAACAATTGTCTATGAAGTCGAGCTAAAATCTGATACCGATGACTTCCAAGTCGCTAGCTATCTTACACGCAACATTGCTGAATGCGATGTGGCTCTCACTAAAAAAGCTAAAAAGAGAAAAAATCTCTAGCAAAAAAGAACAGCATTTCGCTGTTCTTTTAATTTTCTTTGACTGGAATTTCTTTGATAACTCGTGCTGGGTTGCCTGCCAGTACTACATTATCACCAAAAGATTTAGTAATGACGGCCCCTGCTCCTGCAACAACGTTATCACCTAGTGTAACTCCCGGAAGGACGATAACTCCTCCACCTGCCCAGAAGTTCTTACCAATCGTAATGGGTTTCCCAAATTCTAAACCTGAATTTCGTTCATCTGGATCCAACGGATGAAGGGGTGTTAAAAATTGGCAGTTAGGACCAATCATAGCATTGTCGCCAATGGTAATAGGACAAACATCCAACATGGTCAGATTCCAATTGGAATAGAAATTTTCTCCCAAATGAATATTGACACCATAATCCACTACCAAACGAGTATTGACATAGAGGTTTTCACCAGTTGAACCAAACCAGCCTTTGATGATTTCCATGCCTTTTACTGGATCGACTTCTTCATTAAAAGAAGCTTGCTTTTGTCGTGCTGTTTGTGCTAGAGCACGAAGTTCTGGATCGAACGGGCGATAGGGTTCTCCCGCTATCATTTTTTGGTATTCACTTTTCATATCTTGATATCCTTGTTTATTTTACAAGATTGTATCATAGTTCTATCCTTAAAACAAGCAGCAAAGAGATAAAAAACTAGTACATCTTTGGATGTACTAGTTTTTAATTAGAAAGGTGACTTTCTCACTACTCTACAGAGTTGATTAGTCTTCTTTCTTTTTACGAGCGATAAGTCCAAATCCACTCAAGACACCTACTAAACCAAGGGCAGCTAGGCTAGCATGATCTTCTGTACCAGTATTTGGCAATTGAGGAGCATTTTCCTTAGCTGGAGCTGGTTTAACTGGAGCTTCTGGTTTTTCTGGAGTTACAACTTTCTTGTAGATGTGTCGGATGTTACCATTTGCATCTACAACAGTTTCCACAAACTCATATCCTGGAATATCTTTCTTAGGTTGTTCTCCATCCTCTGTTGGATATCCTGGAATTGGGTTTCCGTTTTCGTCAACATGAGTTGTTGTGATCTTTTCGTAGACGTGTACTGTATCACCGTTTGGCAACTTCTTAGTTTCAACGAAGCGGTATCCTGGAATGTCTTTCTTAGGATTTTCGCCGTCTTCTGTTGGATATCCTGGAATTTCATTTCCGTCTTTATCCTTGTGACTAGTCTTCACTTTTTCGTAGACATGTTCTGTGTCGCCGTTTGGAAGTTTCTTAGTCTCTACGAAGCGATAACCTGGGATATCTTTCTTAGGATTTTCGCCGTCTTCTGTTGGATATCCTGGAATTTCATTTCCGTCTTTATCCTTGTGACTAGTCTTCACTTTTTCGTAGACATGTTCTGTATCACCGTTTGGCAACTTCTTAGTTTCAACGAAACGGTATCCTGGAATGTCTTTCTTAGGATTTTCGCCATCTTCTGTTGGATATCCTGGAATTTCATTTCCGTCTTTATCCTTGTGACTAGTCTTCACTTTTTCGTAGACATGTTCTGTGTCGCCGTTTGGAAGTTTCTTAGTCTCTACGAAGCGGTATCCTGGAATAGTCTTTCTTAGGTTGTTCACCGTCTTCTGTTGGATATCCTGGAATTTCATTTCCGTCTTTATCCTTGAATGACTAGTCTTCACTTTTTCGTAGACATGTTCTGTGTCGCCGTTTGGAAGTTTCTTAGTCTCTACGAAGCGGTATCCTGGAATATCTTTCTTAGGATTTTCGCCGTCTTCTGTTGGATATCCTGGAATTGCTTTACCTTCTTTATCTACAAATGTAGTAACTGGTGTTACTGTTGGTGTGTATGTTGCAGAAGCTTTTGTTCCGTTCTTATCTTCACGAACAACTGTTACTGATGGAGCTGTTCCTGTAAATTCAGGTTCTGGTTTGAAGGTTACTGTTCCGTCTGGTGCTACTGTGTAAGTACCAACACCTGGAATAGTCTTAGTTGTTGAACCATCGTCAAATGTAGCTGGAACATCATCATTCATTGGAACACGGCTATCACCTTCCTTGAATGTTGGTTTACCAGACTGTTCTTTACCTTTAGGTCCAATAGTTGTAGCTGGTGTTGCAGTTGGTGTTACTGGTGTAACAGTTGGTGTGTACTTAGCTGTCACTGGTGTACCGTTCTTGTCAACACGTTTAACAGTCACGCCTGTTCCTGTTCCTGTGAATGATTTTTCTGGTACGAAGGTTACAGTTCCGTCTGGTGCTACTGTGTATGTTCCTTCACCTGGGATAGTCTTAGTTGTTGAACCATCTTCAAATGTTGCTGGAACATCGTCATCCATTGGTACACTTGGATTACCCTCTGTAAACTTAGGTTTACCTGTTTGTGTCTTACCTTGGATATCTGTTGATGTTACTGGTTCCGCTGTTGGTGTGATAGGTGTAACAGTTGGTGTGTACTTAGCTGTTACTGTGTACCATTCTTATCTACACGTTTAACAGTCACGCCTGTTCCTGTTCCTGTGAATGATTTTTTTCTGGTACGAAGGTTACAGTTCCGTCTGGATGCTACTGTGTATGTTCCTTCACCTGGGACTAGTCTTAGTTGTTGAACCATCTTCAAATGTTGCTGGAACATCGTCATCCATTGGTACACTTTGGATTACCCTCTGTAAAGCTTAGGTTTACCTGTTTGTGTCTTTGACCTTGGATATCTGTTGATGTAGCATCTTCAGCTGTTGGAACTACTGGAGTAATCTTAGGTGTGTAGTTGTTTCTACAGCAGTACCGTTAGCATCTGTATCAGCTTGAACTTTAACTGGAACAACATCACCTGAGTATGATCTTGTCTGTTGGTGTAAATGTTACAACACCTGTTTCCTTATCAACTGTGAAGGTACCAATAACTTTTACCTTCTGGTGATTTAGCATCCACAGATGCAGCTGGTTTGACCATTTTCGTCAAGAAGAGTAATGGTATCCTTGTCGATTGGAGCAACTGGATCGCCCTTCTGTGAAGGTAACAGTACCAGTTTGAACCAAACCTTGAGGTGCAACTGATTCAGCTGGAGTTGCAGTTGGTGTTACTGGTGTAACAGTTGGTGTGTAGCTTAGCTGTTACTGGGGTGCCGTTCTTATCTTCACGTTTAACAGTCACGCCTGTGCTGTTCCTGTGAATGATTTTTTTCTGGTACGAAGGTTACAGTTCCATCTGGCGCTACCGTGTATGTTCCTTCACCTGCGAATAGTCTTAGTGGTTGAGCCATCTTCGAAATGTTGCTGGAACATCATCATCCATTGGTACGTTTGAGTTACCTTGTGTGAAATGTTAGGCTTTACCTGATTGTGAGTTTGACCTTGTTTACCAGTTGATCGTAGCATCTTTCAGCTGTCGTGTTACTGGGTGTCACTGTTGGGTGTAAGTTGCAGAAGCTTTTGTTCCGTTCTTATCTTCACGAACAACTGTCACTGCTGGTGCAGTTCCTACAAAGTTTGGTTCTGGAACGAATGTTACTGTTCCATCTGCTGCAACTGTAAATGTACCAACGCCTTCAACAGTCTTAGTTGTTGAACCATCGTCAAATGTTGCTGGAACGTCTTCATTGATTGGAATAGTCTTTTTCAACACCGTTAACTGTCAACTGTACCACCCTGTGAATTCAGGTTTACCTGTTTGTGTTGCACCTTGGATGTCTTTTGTTTCAGCTGGTGTTGCTGTTGGAGTTACTGCCTACAACTGTTGGTGTGTAAGTCGCAGAAGCTTTTGTTCCGTTCTTATCTTCACGGACAACCGTCACTGCTGGTGCAGTTTACCTGTAATGATTTTGGCTCAGGAACGAAAGGTTACTGTTCCATCTGCTGCTACTGTGTATGTACCAACACCTTCAACTGTCTTGGTTGTTGAGCCATCATCGAAAGTAGCTGGAACGTCATCGTTCATTGGTACACGGCTGTCACCTTCAGTAAATTCAGGCTTACCTGTTTGAGTTTGACCTTGTTTACCTGTTGTTTCAGCTGGTGTTGCTGTTGGAGTTACTGGAGTCACAGTTGGTGTGTAAGTCGCAGAAGCTTTGGTTCCATTCTTGTCTTCACGAACCACTGTCACTGCTGGTGCTGTTCCAGTGAATGATTTTTCAGGAACAAAGGTTACGGTTCCGTCTGAAGCTACTGTGTATGAACCGACACCATCAACTATCTTAGTAGTTGAGCCATCGTCGAAAGTAGCTGGAACTTCATCATTCATTGGCACACGGCTATCGCCTTCAGTAAATTTAGGCTTACCTGTTTGAGTTTGACCTTGTTTCCCAGTTGATGTTGTATCTTCTGCTGTTGGAGTTACTGGAGTCACAGTTGGTGTGACATAGCTGTAACTGGTGTGCCATTTTTATCAACACGTTTCACCGTTACGCCTGTACCTGTTCCTGTGAATGATTTTTCTGGTACGAATGTAACTGTTCCGTCTGCTGCTACTGTGTAAGTACCAACGCCATCCACTGTCTTAGTAGTTGAGCCATCATCAAACGTAGCTGGAACAGCTTCATTGATAGCTACTGTTTTCTCAACACCATCAACGGTTACTGTTCCACCCTTGAATTCAGGTTTACCGGTTTGGGTTGCACCTTGAATATCCGTTGTTTTAGCTGGTGCTGCAGTTGGGGTAACTGGAACAATCTCAGGTGTGTAAGTTGTATCCACCTTGATACCGTTTGAGCTTTCAGCTTGAACCTTGGCTGGTGTTACAGCACCAGTGTATGATTTATCAGTCGGTGTGAAAGTCACTTGGCCAGTGGCTGGATTAATTGTGAAAGTACCGATTTCAGTTGTACCGCCAGCCGCATAAGCTGGCATAGTCGCCACTTCATTGCCATCTTTATTCAAAAGTGTGTAGCTATTGTCTTTAATCGTGATCGCTTTATCTTGACCATTTACTTGAACAGTTGCACCTTCAAAGGTTGGTGTTCCTGTTTGAGTTGCACCTTGGATATCTTTTGAAGTAGCTGGTTGAGCTGTTGGAACAGCCGCTACAACAGTTGGTGTATAAGTTGCATCCGAAGTGATTGTCGCCGTCTTACCATTGGCATTTGTAATAGTCGCAGTTGCTTGAACTGTTACACCTGTTGCAGTTCCAACAAAGTCTTTTTCAGGTGTGAAGGTAACCGCTCCTGTAGTAGGATCAATTGTATATGTTCCTTCGCCTGCTACGGTCATAGTTGTCGCATCAGTCGGTTGACCTGTCGTTGGATCCACTAATTTCTTGCTTGTGATTTGAGCAGTCTTGTCATTACTTAACTCAAATGTAGGCGTTTGAGTTTTGAGGGACATTTTGAACATCCTCAGAAACCTTATTAGTAGGTGTAATTGTGATTGGTGTTACTGTTGGGATGTACTTTGCTGTAGCCGTTTTTAATAGCATCCGCAGGTACATTGCCATCTTTATCTCTACCAACTGGCACAGTAAGTGAAACTGTTACTCCCTTAGCAGTACCAGTAAATCCTGGTTCCGGCACAAAGGTAACTTTTCCAGTCGGCTCATCTAGGTAGTAAATTCCTTCCCCTTCTACAGTCACAACAGGATCATTGATAACTTTGCCAGTCGTAGGACTCACAAACTTAGCCGGATAAGCAGAATTAGGTGCGATTTTAACTTTCTCACCATTACTATTTGTTCCTTCAAGAGCAAATTCTGGAGTACCAATTTGACTAGCTCCTTGAACGTCTGTTGAAGTTTTTTATCAAGCCCTTCCAAATTTTTTGGAGTTACTGTTGGGATGTAACGACCATCCATTGTGTTTGTTTGATCACTGATGACTGGTTGTGAATTATCTTTTGTATTCCAACCACTATCTACACCATTGTTGTCAAGACGACGGATTGTGATCCCTTTCCCAGTTCCAACAAAACCACTTTCTGGAACGAATTCCACTTGAACGTCTTTACCAGCACCTGTTACGCGGTATTTACCTTCACCTGGTACTGCATAAAATCCGTCAGCGTCTAAAGCAACTTTATTGCCTTGTTCGTCAACGATAAATGGTTTTACTGTTTCATCAATCACAGCATCTTCAGTTCTTGAGTAACGTTGTTTACCACGTGGTGTGAATTCTACTGTTGCAGTTTGTTTTACACCTTGTAGATCTTCAGTTTCTTTCTTGCTTCCTTTTGGTGGGAAAATCACTTGTGTTTCAAAGTCTTCTACTTCCCCTGACATTGACATACCTGTTGGGCTTTCAATGTCTGGAGCATAAGTAGATACACGAACACGCACGCCTAGTTTATCTAACTGAAGATCGCTTAAGATTGGACCGTTGTTAAATTGTAATGTTACATTACCATCTTTAGTGATTGTTGCTTTTTCAGAGCGTTCGTTTTCGTCAAATTTACCATTTTGGTTAAAGTCAACCCATGCGTAAGCATAAGCTTCAGGAGCTCCACCAGTGTTTGCTTGTACTGTTAACGTATAGTTACCTGGACGTGTACGATCTAATGCGATCATTCCGTTTGTGTTGCCTTTTAAGTCTGTTGGTAAGATTTGGTCGATACCTTCATCGCCTGTACCGTCCTTATCGTCACCTTTCCAGTCTGTACGCTCTAAGTTTTCATCCATATCTGGGCGAGTATCTCCAAGGTATGGTTGGTTAACTTTAGAACCATTGACACCATTTACTTGGTTAATGGCATGTGTAGCAATTCCGTAAGAATCTGGAGCGTCTCCTTCATCTAATGGTAAGAACCCAAGCATTGCGGATTGCTTACCAGAAGAAACAATATATAAACCAATTTCCGAAGCTCCACGTGTCATTACCACTGGAACTGCAATCTTACTTGCAGAATAGTTAGGACCGAATACAGCAGTTCCTAACCCACCTGTTGTTTGATCAGGACTTCCATAATATTTCCACGCTACCGTTTTGCCTTCTTCGCCAACAGCTGTTGCTCTTTTTAAAAGGTTTAAGTTAGTTGAGTAAATGATTGACTCCATCAACGTTTAGTACTGTTAGTTTTTTTGATGGGTCAAATAGATGCTTCTGTATTCTTGAGGAATATAGCTTCGTATTCTTATTATTGTTCTTTTAACCATTCCCCAACATGTTGCCACCCTGAACCGTTTGTAGTGAAGAGTACTAACTCACCCAGGGTTTAGCTGACTCACCATCGGCCATAACGATCGCTGGTTTTTACAGATTTACCCTTTATAAGTTGCTGAAACCTCAAATTGAACCCCAATATTTCCGCCATCGAATTCAGAAGAAATCGTTGTACTCTTCGTTCCTGTATCAATTCCTTCTTTACGAATTTCAGTCCATTTGTTTTGAGGGTCAGCAATTACACGTGCTTCTTCTTTATTTTTAAAAGCAGCATTTGTTTTTGGATTTGTTGTCGTGTTAATGTAACCATTTTTTGCATTTGGATCGTAAGTCGCTTTTTTTCAGCATCTGTAGCACCTTGATTTTCCAATCGATTTTTATAAATCTCTGTTGCTTGGAATGGTTTTAAAGATTTCACTTTAATTTTTACAATATAGCCAGGCATAATTTCTTTTGTATAAGTAGCCCCTACTGTTAAAGCTAAGTGGCCATCTGCTGTAGTTTCAGCACCCGTCCAGTTTGCTTTATCACCGAAAGTCTAACCATGAAACTTGTTTTAATAATTGATCTGCTAAGATTTTTTTGTGAAACCAGGTTTTTCTTCTTTAGGAGTTGAAGTTGCATCTTCAACATCTGCACCAATCCCAGAAGTTGTTGTATCCGCACGAAAGGCTGTATTTTTTTATTAATCTCTTTACCATTACGAGGATCGTTCTGACCTGTATTTGCGATTGCATTTGTACCTTCTGCTGGCTGAGTATTTGCTGCTGCTTTTTCCGATACTTGCTTCAGTTTTTTTCAGTAACTTCAGCCTTAGCCTCCACAACTGGTTTTACTTCCTCTAGTACCTTATTTTTTTAAGTTTTGCATTTACCGTTGTTACAAGTGATTGATAAGCAGCATCCAACTCAGCTTGACTTTTCAGCAGAGGCAAGAGCATTCTTAGCATTATCAAGACTTACTTTTAAAGCATCAATACTTTCATCAGTCTTATTACTATATTTACCATTCGCCAGGTTTGTTTCAATCTCAGCAATATAGCCTTGCAATCTTGTGTGATCTAGTTCAGACTTAGTCTCAGTTGCAACGGGGACAACTGGAGCTGCCTGATAAGTTGTAGCATTTTCTTTATCAGCTTGAGATGTAGAAAGAGATTCAGGCTGCTCCTTTTCAGTCGTCACAGCAACCTCGTCAGTTTGCTTATTCTCAGCGACTTCTTCAGCTGCTACTCCTGTAGCCGTTCCAAGCATGACTAAAGTTCCTAGTAAAACTGAACAAACTCCTACATTTAACTTACGAATTGAAAATCGACTAATACGGTCATTAAACAGATCGTTTTTCACTAACATTACCTCCAAGTTGCATAAAATTTAATTTAGTTTAGCATAAATATGCATTTGCTATTCATTACATTTCGTAAACTACTCGCCATTATATTTTATCATGCCAGCCATTGAATACCAAGCATTTTTGCTCATTTTTTTGGAAAAAAATTTTTCTACTTTTTATAGCTCAAATTATTCAGTAAATCATATAGAATTCAATATGCCTTTTATATATATTTAATACAACAAAAGAGGGTCTTCCCTCTTTTTGTTTTAAGCATTATTTTATTCACTTACTTCG
>BNJT01000385.1_pt1 | contig 12056 bp, 21 predicted proteins | sample 8540491 | NCBI WGS metagenome assembly BNJT01 (sample SAMD00202455, study PRJDB9452) | human saliva metagenome | host: Homo sapiens
TTGTTCTGCTATACTAGGGTGTCCCAGTTGATAAATTCGGTCTGCCTTTTGGGTTATGGCATCCCAGGGTTCTTTACCAATTCGGCTAACTAGCTGGACTTGATCTTTCAAATCTTTAAGGTGTTGTCTACCTTTTTCGGTAAAACCTAGGACATGAATGGCTTCTGGCAAGTCACTTTCTCTAGTCTGCACCAAGATATAGGTCAAGAGGCGTCGCACACGCGCCTTTGGTGTAGCGTTTGGTAGCCACTAACTCAACCAATTCCTCAATAGATTTTGCTGTTTTGATGGCTTCCTTAATGCGCACAGCCATTTCTTGATTGACCTGATAAATCGTACTTAAATCTGGATTTGACAAGATTTGATAGCGTAAAAATGGAAAATAATCTTCCCAACTCACCTTACTAGCATTTTCAAAACAGCTCAACAGTTGGCATAAAAGCGTTCTAAGAAATCTTTGGTCTACTTGATGCTGACGGATAGCTGTCGCCGAGGCAAAGTCCACATCCTTGTCCACAGAATGATAGCCTGCACCCTGACGCCTGATTGGATGAAGTTTGATGTTTCGTCCAGCAACTGCCTTGGCATAGGCCAGAGCTAAAGGACATGATTAGGGCGTATCACCCAGAAAAAAATCAAGATCCTGCAAATTTCCTTCCACATGGCTTGGGTTTTCTGAGGGTAGGAGAAGGAATCAGGTAGATTATCTACAAAATTTCTCCATCTCTTGACCACGTTCTGCGTATAAATCAGCAATTTTTCTGGTAATCCAGGACGTCTTCTGTCCCAAAGACTAGGGTATCAATCCCCAAACGAGCCAAGATAGCCACTGCTCCTTGTCCAAAAAGAAAATCCGCCGCTTGTACACTGACTAAAAAGGGCAATTCTACGACCAAATCCGCACCATTTTTCCAGCGCCATCTGTGCCCTGTGTCCACTTGTCCACGATAGCAGGCTCTCCCCGCTGCATGAAATTCCCAGACATAGCAACGATTTTTCAATCCCATCCGCCTGTTCCAGCAGATATTTATGTCCATTATGAAAAAGGATTGAACTCCGCGATAATACCTGTGATGGTCATGGTAATCTCCTACTTCTGCGCGACAAAAAAACCAACGGGTACTGGTTTCTGTTGGCTCCTTGTCTTCAAAGTCCGCAAAAGAGTTTGAAAGGACTTGAAACCAGCCTGTTCCAACAAAATATCATAGGTCAAAGACCTCATATGTCCGCTCTTCATGCACTTCATCATGACGACTAAAGGAACCATCTGCTTCCTTGATAAAGAAAGGTCAGCTCATGCACGATAGAATGTGGTGCTGCATCCTCATAGGTATCCCAGAGCATGGCAAAATCTTCCGCATTTTTCATGATAAGAATAACCTGGAAAAGACCTCATCTGTCTGGTAAGTCGAATGCACATCAAAGATAAAGACCCCCGTCCTCATTGAGAGCATTATAGACTTCTTTAAAGACATCTCCAACTTCCACCTCATCCTGCATGTAGCAGATAGAGTCCGAATAGCAAGTCACAAAGTCGTATTTACCAACCTTGGATAAATCCAGCATATTGCCTTCAATAAAATCAATCTTTTGCTTTGCTGAAAGCTGCTCTCTTTTCGGCAATCTTCAACATATCCGCACTCAAATCAAGCCCAGTCACATCAAATCCAGCTTGAGAAAAGCGCACAGACTGAATCCCTGTCCCACAAGCCAGTTCCAGGAGTTTCTTTCTCTCCTTAGTCTTAGGTAAATAACGCAAAGAAAACTCAGTCCATTTATCGTATAAACTATCATCCATGACTGCATCGTAAACAGCCGCAAAAGTTTCATAAGTTGCCATAAGTCATGATACCAAGAGCGTCCATGGCAAACACCACTCGCCCTATACCTTTCTATCCAATTTTTCTAAAAATAAGCAAATAAAACCCAGTTGACTGCAACTGAGTTTCATCTTCTAAGCTAGAGCTGTTGAAAGATCGACAGCACTTGCTTCATGCCATAATTTTTCTAGGTTATAGTGGGCACGCATTTCTTCTGAGAAAATATGCACAACGACACCACCAAGGTCTAGTAAGACCCAGCCTCCAGATGCATCACCTTCTACATGGCTACCTTTAAAGCCTGCTTCAGCTACTTTTTCACGAATATTATCAGCGATAGCATCCAACTGACGGCTATTCATTGAGCTAGTGATAACAAAAGTAGTCTGTCACGCTGGTCAAATCTTGTACATCAAGTGCGAGGATATCCTCCGCACGTTTCTCATCAACCGCTTTCACGACTAGTTCTAGTAATTCTTTTTTTCGTTCATTTAGTCCTCTTTCAAATAGTGCACATAGGCGTTATAGGTTTCAAGGGTTTGGGGATAGATGGGCAAATCCCTGGTGAGCTAAATGCTCCACAGTACGAGCTGTCTCGTAGGCCACAGCCTTATTGAGCGATAGACTCAGCAATCTCACGTGCCTCATCTACACCCTGGAAAAGGCACGATTGTGCTCGATGTAGTCTGCGACGTAGATAACCTTATCAAGGTCCGTCATCCGACCAGCTCCAACTGTATGAATTTCAATAGCTCGTAAAATTTCAGGATCTTGCAAGTTCAAATCTTCCTGAATCTTGTAAATGCCGACCATGCCATGCCAGACATTATTTGCCCCAGTTTTTAAGGTCTAGAGTCTAGTTGATAACGATCAATCAAGTCTAGAAACTCTTGATCTGACAGCTTTTTAGCATAATCATGAAGTAGCCCTGCTAGACCTGCTTTTTCAACATCCACACCAAAGCTCTGAGCCAATTCTATGGCTGCACGCTCTACACCCAGACAATGGGTTAGACGTTTTTCAGGTAGGAGCTCTGCCATTTTTTCCAACAATTCTTCACGCGAACAGTTGATATAGTCTTGGTATGCCATCAGTAAAGCCCTTCTTTCTCAATATAGTCTAGTACAGGCTTAGGTAGGAGAAAGTTGGGTGTGCGACCTTGGGCGATGAAATCACGTACCATACTGGATGAAATATCCATGAGAGGCACATCCACCCAGATGACTGGATAAGAAGTCCCAGCCTTGTAACGTGGGCGCTGAACTCCCCACAAACTGAACCATGTCAACCAGGTTATCAATTCGATACCACTTAGGCAGATAGTCCACCATGTCCGCACCGATGATAAAGTAATAATCCGTATCTGGATGTTGCTCTGTCAAAATCTTCATGGTGTCGTAGGTGTAGGAAATGCCCTTGCGCTCTAGCTCAATAGTCTCAATAGCTAAACCTTCGATTCCGTCAATTGCCAATTCAAGCATTTTGAGACGATGGTGCTCAGGGATGGTTTCCTTTTTTTGTCTACGTGAGGTGGTTGGTATTCAGGGCATGAGCAGAACTTGATCCAATCCCAACTGCTGGCGTACTTGGTCTGCCACGATCAGGTGGGCATTGTGAACAGGGTTAAAATTTCCACCCAAGATACCCGACTTGTTTGCGTTTTTTTATCCTTTGATTTCTGGCTCTAACTCCACTTTTTGTAAAGGGAGTTAATAGTTCGATTGCCATAGGCTAATCTCCTTTAGTCTTCTGTAAAAACAGTTTTTTGGAGTATGTTTTTAGATTTCTCTAACTTTTTTAGAAATCTTACGATTTTCTTTCTTGCTTGATTGCTTATACAAAATCAAGATACGGCCGATTTTTTGGACTGTATCCACACCGATTTCTTCTTCCAATATTTCAGCTACTTCGTGGATATTTTTCATCTGTATTTTTGCAAGAGTGTAACCTTAATCAATTCACGAGCATCAAGTGCCTGACGAACGCTGGTTTTGATTTGGTCGTTCAGTCCATTTTTCCCGATTTGGATGATGGGTTTGAGGGTGTGTGCCTGGCTGTTGAGGAAGGCACGTTGTTTCGATGTTAATGACATATTCTTTCTTCCTTTTTTTGATAGTTATTTTTGAGGTGGTGAGGGGACGGTCGGAACTAATTTTTCAATGATTTCATCTTTGAAAAAAATGGATTTCAGACCTCACAATTGAGCCTAGGTCTCAATTGTGCCCCTTGCCAATCTATGGATTGGCAATCACACCACAACAATAACTATCTTTTTATGAGCTCACTTTGTTCGCTCAGTGATTTTTATTTTTAAATAATTGCTTTTTCGTGTGACGACTGCGACGCCTTCTGGGGCCCAGACGGCGACTTTGGCTGTTCCTGTTACGCGGATCCAGCCGAGTCCTGAGATGACTAGGTCTGTCTTGTCCTTGATAGTAAATACATGTTGGACCAGTTTTGGAAAGTCTTCTTTTTTTCCTTGTTATTTGGTGGTGTAAGGAGGGTTCCAAGGTGCTTGTCATAAAAAGGCACTAGCCCCTTCAAGCTTGGTACGGTGAAGTTTGAGTTCATTGTCAAAGAAAGCTGTAAATCCTTGCTTTTTCTCCTGCAATGAAATCAAAGCGTCCCAAACCACCTAAAAAAATAGGGTTTGTTCTGGATTGAGCTGGTAGGTTTTTAGGTTTGATTTCCTTTTTAGGGCTGACATATTTGAGGGTTTTTTTAGCTGTCAAGTAGTGAGCCATCTGATGACGATGGATAATTCCCCGGCGTATCATAGATATAAGAACCATCATCAAGCGGAATCTCGATCTTATCTAGAGTTGTCCCTGGGAAACGTGAGGTTGTGATGACGTTCTGGTCACCCGTTATTTCCTGGATGATGGCATTGATAAGGGTTGATTTTCCCGACATTGGTCACACCAACTACGTAAACATCACGTCCCTTACGGTAGTGCTCGATCTTGTCAATGACTTCCTTAATGGCATGCTTATTTTGCGCTGAAGTCAAGACAACATCGACTGGACGAAGTCCTTCTTCATGGGCACGTTCCATGAGCCACTGGCTAATCTTACCAGGTTTAACTGACTTAGGCAGGATATCTTTTTTATTCCCAACCAAGAGCACGTCATTACCTGACACAAAGCGTGGCAAACCTGGGATAACAGAGCCATTGAAGTCAAAGATATCAATGACATTTACTACCAAGGCATCGCTATCTCCAACCTCGTGCAAGAGTTTGAGGAAATCATCATCCGTTAACTGAACATCAGTGATTTCATTGTAGTGACGAAGACGGAAACAACGCTGGCAATAAACTTCTCCAGTTTCCAAACCTTTTTCAAGTGCTGACTGAGGCGTAAAACCAAGCCCAGTCTTATCTTCCGTCTGAATGATTGCTCCACAACCAATACAGAGAATTTCTTCCATAATTAGATTCCTTTTTTATATGTAATCGGTCCGTACTTTTCAGCGATTTTTCTCATCACACGACGCTCACGCGCTCGGTTAATCTGAGTCTTAATAGAGTCGTGTTGAACCAAGGGTTTAACCAAAATCGAGCGAATGCCTGCTCGGTGGGCTGCTCGAATATCCGTCATCAGCTGGTCGCCTACCATGACCACTTGGTCTTTTTCATAGTGGAAATGTTTCATGGCACGGTTAATTCCTAAAGTAAAGGGCTTCAGTGCCCAATAAACATAGTCAATATCAAATTTTTCAACTGCTCGTTTGACACGTTTGGGAGTATTGTTAGATACCACAATGATACGTATCCCAGCATCGCGCAGATCATGTAACCATTGCTTCATCTCTGCTGTTCCATCTGGATTATTCCAAGCAATCAGGGTATTATCCAGATCAACCAAAACAACCTTGATCCCATGCTCCTGCAGACTTTGGACTGTCAGATCATAAACTGCTTCCACAGCAAAATCTGGCATATAATTTTCAATCGCCATTCTGGCTCCTTTTCTTTCTATTTTTTAGTTTCTAGCAATTTTCTTTAGATACTGAGCCAAGATTGCCCATAAAATTAAACTAGCAATCAAAATATATATCCAGGCATTAGGCTCTTCTGTAAATGGCAGAGGGACGTTCATCCCGAAAAATCCTGTGATAACAGCTAGGACAGCCAATAAAACTGAAATGATGGTCAAGGTTGTCAAGTTATCATTCAGATTGTTGTTTAGGATGTTGTTGTAGGACCCTGACAGTTGTTGGAGAACTTGAGAAATCAAGTCTGTCATGGATACCAACTGATGCGCCTCAATCATGGCATCATCAAACTGCTCTTTTTCAATTTCGTCCAAACGACGATAGAGGGCATGCCCTTGGATATGTTCCAGTAAGATACGGTTTTTGTTTGGCAGCTGCCGTTAGATAAACCATACCAGTCTCCAAGTCGGAGAGGGCAAAGAGATTTTTCTTGGTTGTTCTCTGACGAAGTAAGCTGTTGACTTCATCTTTACTCTTATCCATCTTTTCAATGATTGGATAATAGGCGTTACTAATGATTTCTAGACTAGCAAAGAGAAATTTATAAATAGAAAGCGACTCATGGCTATCCAGATAAGCTAACATCTGATCAATGACATAAGCATTCTTGTGATTGCTGATGGTAATCATTCGTTGCTTTTCCACGATAAAGGTCATAGGAATGGCCTCATAGTATTCCTTGTCCCTTTCTAAGTCAAGAACATTGTAGATAAAGGTCACTGTCCCATTTTTCACGGTTATAATCCATGTGGGCTCGTTCGTTTCTATCCAGCGCATACTCGATGGTTTCTTTATCCAATCCATAGATTTCAGATAAATCTTCAAGATTTTTGATGATTTCCACATCTAGATTAATCCAGGTGCAACCATTCCCTAACTGCTTATCTAAAAACATCGTTTCTCCTTTACCAAACTCTTTCTATTGTACCATAAATCAAGTAAAATTTCAGTTCTCTTCTTTCCTTGAAAAATTACTCACAACGGTAATATTGCGGTTAGGAACAAAGTGAAGGGCTTGGTCGTCACTTCTCAGTTGAGTCGTCCGAATTCCAACACTGACAACTCTACCTGATACAGTAATAGGCCCATTGGTCAAAATAACCTCGTCTCCAACGTCCAACTGACGCTCAAAGAGAATAAAGAAGCCGTTGATGACATCTGATAGAAAGCCTTGTGCCCCCATACCGATAGCCACTCCAGCAATCCCCGCACCTGCAAGCAAGCTAGAAACAGGCAACCCTAAAATAGACAAGATACAGTAAATCAAGAAGAAATAAAGCGTGTAGTTAAATATTCTCAAGCAAACGAGAAATGGTCTTCTGTCTACCTGCATCTCGATTTGAAAACTTAAGTGACGGTTTAACAATCTTTCCTACAGCAACATGGAGGAACTTTTTAGCTATATAAAATAGAAGGATAAGAAGTAGAAGTGAAATCACCTTGGTCAAGAGATTCTCTAAAACAGTTGTTAGATCTAATTTATCCAAATAACGTTGAAAAAATTCTTGCATATAAAACTCCTTTTCTATCCATTATACCATAAATCCTTCCCAGCCATCCTTTTCATAAATATTCATTAATTCCAATGAAACTTATAACTCACTTGCTTTTCAAGCATATTTATACTATAATCATAAACAATACACAAAAAAGGAGACCTCTATGAAAAGAATCATTCGTGCTTGGAACAAAACAAATCTAATCAAACGGATTGGGATTGGAATGACCTTGGGAGCTATTCTAGGTCTACTCGTTCCTAATCTTACTGGCATCGGTTTATTGGGAGATTTATTTGTAGGAGGACTAAAGGCCATCGCTCCTATCCTGGTCTTTGCCCTCGTTGCTAACGCCCTCTCTCAACACCAAAAAGGCCAAGATAGTAATATGAGAACGGTCATTTTCCTCTATTTACTTGGAACTTTTGCTGCGGCTCTTGTAGCAGTTTTGGCTAGCTTTCTCTTCCCTGTTCAGATGATCTTGAGTAGTGCTAGTACAGAAGTTACTCCTCCAGACGGCATCGGACAAGTACTCAGTAATCTCCTACTGAAAATAGTAGACAATCCTGTCAATGCCATCATCGAAGCTAACTATATTGGAATTTTGTCTTGGGCTATCGTCTTTGGAGTTGCCATGCGTGAAGCTAGCAAAAATAGCAAGGAGCTACTCAAAACAATGGCCAGTGTGACTTCAAAAATCGTCGAATGGATCATTAACCTTGCGCCATTTGGTATCCTCGGATTAGTCTTCGAAACCATCTCTGGCCAAGGTATTGCGAGTTTAGCAAATTACGGAATCTTACTCGGACTTTTGATTGCCACTATGGTTTTCGTTGCCCTAGTGATCAATCCTCTGATTGCTTTTCTCTTTATCAAGAAAAATCCTTATCCACTTGTTTGGAAATGTTTGCGTATCAGCGGAGTCACAGCCTTTTTCACTCGAAGCTCAGCTGCAAATATCCCTGTTAATATGAAACTTTGTGAGGATCTAGGGCTTAATCCAGATACCTATTCTGTCTCTATCCCACTTGGATCAACTATCAATATGGCTGGAGCTGCTGTTACCATCAACATCTTAACCCTAGCTGCTGTCAATACCCTTGGAATCTCAGTTGATTTTGCAACAGCCTTTGTACTCAGTATCGTTGCAGCCATCTCTGCCTGCGGTGCTTCAGGAATTGCTGGAGGTTCTCTCCTACTTATCCCGGTTGCTTGCAGTCTCTTTGGGATTACCAATGATATCGCTATGCAGGTTGTGGGTGTAGGTTTCGTCATCGGTGTTATCCAAGACTCTTGCGAAACAGCCCTCAACTCTTCAACAGATGTCCTCTTTACAGCAGTAGCCGAATTTTCCTCTGCTCGCAATAAATAATCAAGGCAAGCCTATTTAGGCTTGTTTTGTCTGGTTTCTATCAATTACTTTAGGAAATGTCTCATGTCTATCACCCAACGTACTTTTAAACTCGTTCTGGCAACCTGTTTGGCCTGTGTTCTAGCCTACTTTCTGGATTTATCTTCAGCAGTGTCCGCTGGTATCATTGCCCTATTGAGCTTATCGGATACCCGTAGAAGCACCATTAAGCTAGCTCGCAATCGTTTATTTTCAACCCTTCTTGCTCTTTTCATTGGTGTCCTTTCCTTTCAAATGACTGGCTACCACATCTGGAGTTTTGGTCTCTATTTGGCTCTCTATGTCCCTCTAGCCTATAAACTTGGCTGGGAGATTGGCATTACCCCGAGTAGTGTCCTGGTCAGTCATCTCTTGGTTCAGAAGTCTACATCACCTGATCTGCTAGTGAATGAGCTCCTCCTATTTCTGATCGGTACGGGATTTGCCTTGACTGTAAATCTTTACATGCCTTCTCGGCAAGAAGAAATCCATCTCTATCATCTCAAGGTAGAAGAAAAACTCAAACACATTTTACAACGTTTTGAATATTATCTTGGAAGGGGCGATGGTCGTAACCGTGCCCAACTCGTTGAAGAACTGGATCAGCTTCTTGAAGAAGCTCTCAAACTGGTCTATCTTGATCACTCTGACCACCTCTTTCATCAGACCGACTATCATATCCACTATTTCGAAATGAGACAGAGACAGAGTCGTATTCTTCGTAATATGGCCCAACAAATCAACACCTGTAATCTAGCCGCAAGCGAAAGCCTAATCCTTGCCCAGCTATTTGCTAAATTGCAGATCAACTCAGTCAGACCAATCCTGCCAACGATTTATTAAATGATATTGAAAGCTACCTGCAGGTATTTCGCAATCGTAACCTCCCTAAAACAAGGGAAGAATTTGAGACACGTGCAACCTTACTTCAACTCCTGCGCGAATTGGAAAACTTTATTCAACTAAAAGTTGACTTCTATCAACGCTATTCTGAAGAAAAAAGCAATCTATCTTAATCAAAAAAACTTCTATTAGCAACGAGTTGGCTAATAGAAGTTTTTTGTTATTTTAGGATTCGAATTGATGACTAATGTTTTTTTCGAATCGACATGAGACTGATATCTCGCAAACTAAAATACGTAAGGACCAGCATGGCTACTGTGATAAAGAATTCTGTTGGTAGCTGAAAGATTTGCAGGATGGACAACATAAGCAAAATCACGAGGGAAACGAGACCAAAAACAAGAATTACAATATTAACCGTTCCCTTGATACTTTGAGGTGTCGCAAATATATAGAGTAAGAGTAATAAAATCCCTATGATTAAATAGACCATTTTCTGCTCTTTCTAGCTCTTATTCAGCTGATTTTTTCTTTTTGTTTGCTTTCTCACGCTCTGCCTTGTTAAGGATTTGTTTACGCAAACGGATAGATTCAGGCGTTACTTCCATGTATTCATCGTCGTTCAAGAACTCAAGTGATTCTTCAAGAGTCAAGATACGAGGAGTCTTGATAACCGCTGTTTGGTCCTTAGTTGCTGAACGAACGTTGGTCATTTGTTTCGCTTTCGTAATATTAACCGTCAAGTCATTTTCACGAGAGTTTTCACCGATGATCATTCCTTCGTAAACCTCAGTACCTGGGTTAACAAAGATTGTTCCACGTTCTTCGATAGACATGATAGAGTATGTTGTTGCCTTACCAGTATCGATAGAAACAAGTGCACCACGGTGACGTCCACCGATTTCACCTGGAATCAATGGCAAGTATTGGTCGAAGGTATGGTTCATGATACCGTAACCACGAGTCATTGACAAGAACTCAGTTGAGTATCCAATCAAACCACGCGCTGGAACAAGGAAAACCAAACGAGTTTGACCATTACCAGTTGAGATCATATCCAACATTTCACCCTTACGCTCTGAAAGACTTTGGATAACAGATCCTTGGTACTCTTCTGGTGTGTCGATTTGAACACGTTCAAATGGCTCACATTTAACACCATCGATTTCTTTTACGATAACTTCTGGACGAGATACTTGAAGTTCATATCCTTCACGACGCATTGTTTCGATAAGGATTGACAAGTGCAATTCTCCACGTCCTGAAACAGTCCATTTATCTGGTGAGTCAGTTGGTTCAACACGAAGAGAAACGTCTGTTTGCAATTCTGCTTGAAGGCGCTCTTCTACCTTACGAGAAGTTACCCATTTACCTTCTTTACCAGCAAATGGTGAGTTGTTGACCAAGAAGGTCATTTGAAGAGTTGGTTCATCGATGTGAAGAACTGGAAGAGCTTCAACTGCGTCTGTCGGAGTGATGGTTTCACCGACAAAGATATCTTCCATACCTGATACGGCAATCAAGTCACCAGCTTTGGCTTCTTGAATTTCACGACGTTCCAAACCAAAGAAACCAAAGAGTTTTGTGACACGGAAGTTCTTAGTTGTACCATCAAGTTTAGAAAGGGTAACTTGGTCCCCAACCTTTACACTACCACGGAAGACACGTCCGATACCGATACGACCTACGAAGTCGTTGTAGTCAAGAAGTGACACTTGGAATTGAAGGGGCTCATCTGAGTTATCAACTGGAGCTGGAATGTGGTCGATAATGGTATCAAAGATTGGCGCCATAGTCTTTTCTTGATCTGCTGGATCATCTGACAATGAAGATGTTCCGTTGATCGCTGACGCATAAACGACTGGGAAGTCAAGCTGGTCATCATCCGCACCAAGCTCGATGAAAAGTTCCAAGACTTCATCCACTACTTCTGCTGGACGAGCTGATGGCTTATCGATTTTGTTAACCACAACGATAGGCACAAGGTCTTGTTCCAAGGCTTTTTTCAATACGAAACGAGTCTGTGGCATAGTTCCTTCGTAAGCATCTACGACCAAAACAACACCGTCAACCATTTTCATGATACGTTCAACTTCTCCACCGAAGTCCGCGTGTCCTGGTGTGTCCATGATATTGATACGAGTTCCGTTGTAGGCAACTGCTGTATTTTTCGCAAGGATAGTGATTCCACGCTCTTTTTCAATATCGTTTGAGTCCATTGCACGCTCAGCTAACTCTGTACGCGCGTCAAGAGTTTCAGATTGTTTCAACAATTCGTCAACGAGGGTAGTTTTACCGTGGTCGACGTGGGCGATAATCGCGATATTACGGATATCTTCTCTTAATTTTGTCATGATTTCCTCTATTGTATTCAAAAATTTATTTTCTAACTGAACGATTATACCACAATTTTAAGCAAATGACTTAATTCAAGTAAGTGTAAATGTTTTCAAAAGAAAATTCATTCCTTCTCTTTTCTTTTCAAAAATTCCGACTTGTGGTAAGATAGG
>BNJT01001399.1_pt1 | contig 12042 bp, 17 predicted proteins | sample 8540491 | NCBI WGS metagenome assembly BNJT01 (sample SAMD00202455, study PRJDB9452) | human saliva metagenome | host: Homo sapiens
TTTCAGACGGCATTTATTCTCGTAATGTGATGATTCAGGCTCTTAATGACCTTGTTTTGGAGAGTTTGGTTTCTTTTGCTTTTGTTCGTTTTCCGCGTTTGTATTTGGCTTTGTTTGGGGTGTTTTCTTCGCAATGTATTTTTGTGTTTTTTGTAGGGTATGGGTTTGGTTGTTATCCGTTTGAGTTGTCTCGGCACATGGCGGGGATCATCATCGGATCCAGTGTTCCGCCGCATTGCCAGTTAAGCAACCAAGTCGAGTCATTGTTAATTCGATAAGGGGTCAGGGTCAGGACTTTGCCTTTGTTTTGGCCTTTATCGAAAGGAATACTGATTTTACCTGTATCTGCTTCTACAGTTACGCCACCGTTTTGGATGTATGTGCCGCCGATGCGTTGAGCGGTAACACCGATTGCACCCTGTTTGCTGACATCCTCTGCATTGGGTAGGCGGTTATTTACCGCTGAGGCAATGCTGATTTCGGTTTTCAGGTCATCGGCAAGGTACAGAGCTTCAGAGGCTTGCGCCCTGCCGATATAGTTTTGATAAGTGGGTATGGCGACAACAACCAGAATACCGAGGATGGCGATAACTATCATCAGCTCAATCAGGGTAAAACCTTTTTGGGCTTGAAATGGGGTATTCATTTGAGCGTATCGTTTTCAAGTTTTTTATTTTTATAAAGCAAATCCCATAATTGCCTTATGGGATTTGCTTTTACTTAGACTGTAAGACCAATATTAGCGGCAGTTAGCAGGAACGTGTTTAGGTTCGCCACCAGAAAATTTACATGTCCAACTCAAAGGAGCTTCTGAATCTGAGGTGCCTGCTGTGGCACCATTTTGACTTGGAGTCAATGTGAATACTGGATCTTCTTTTGCACCAGTGGCTTGGGTGGTAACTGTAATTACCCCACCCTTTGCAATGTTAATACTCTTAACATATTTAGTTGGTACAAATTTGTAGCCTGTGTTACCCATTTGGGCTTTATCAGTTGTACCAGTAGTATAGGCTGTAACACTACTTAAGCCATCAAGAGCAGCAGCTGTTTCGGCTACAGCTAATTTAGCAGGTTCAGCTAATCCCAAGCCTTCAGATACTTTGGCGCGGATGGTGTAGTCTTGGTATGCAGGCAGAGCGATTACGGCCAGGATGCCCAAGATGGCGATGACGATCATCAATTCGATCAGGGTGAAACCTTTTTGGATTGCTTTCATTGATTAAAACTCCAGTTTGAAAGTGTGAATAATTGTGTTTAAGTAAAAAGTCCGTAATGTGCTTGGCACTTTGTATTATGAGTAAACCATAAAGTAAGAAGGAATATACAGCTTCCGTCGGGCTTGCTGCTTTGAGGCTTGGGCCTTTCCGGACGTGTTGTTTCAAGCAGTCGGTGTGCCAAGTGTGGAAAATGGGCTGAAAATTTTATTTTTTTATTTTTTTATTTGTTGTTTTTTTATTTGGGTTTATTTTTTTCAATTTTTAAGTTTTTGTGAGGTTTTTGTTTGAAAGTTTCAGGATTTTAGAAAATAGGGCGGTTGACGTTTTTTGTCAGTTTTGTGTTTTTTGTGACAGGGAAGGGAGACAAGTTTGGGTGTGTGACGTTTTTTGTCAGAATTTTAGTTTGATTCAATAATATGTTAATTGGTTTGGACGGACGGTGTTTTTATGGCTTAATCGGTCGGTTTGATTTTTTGTGATTTTATTCTTTTGTTTTTTATGGGTTTTATTTTGGGTATGTATTTTGTGTGAATATTGATGGGGAAATGGTTTGGAAAGAGGAGATTTGAAAAGGGGTTTGGTGTAATAGATGAATGAAATTTTGTATTTGGAATTATATTTATTTGGGTTATGATTTTGTAATGTAGTTTTATATCAGGGAGCAGTCTGGTTTTGATTTTTAAGGCGTTGGATTTCTTGAGTGTTTTAGAAGGGTATATTCAGGATGTTTATATATTGAATGCGATTAGGGTGGGCAAAAAATGCTCACCCTGTATTTTTAAGATGTTCAGACGGCCTTTATGGGGTCAGGACTTCGATTAATGCTTGTTTTAGGGTATTTTGGGTTTGCGGGTCTTGTAGGGATGGGCTGTAGGTAATGAAGCTGTCCTCAATGCGTTGATCCAAGGTGGTGATTTTGGCGTAGCGCAGGCTGATGTTGTGTGCGAAGAAGGTCTCGGCGATGTCGGCGAGGAGGTGGGGGCGGTTGACGGCGGTGATGTCTATGGTGTGCCAGCCGGGATAATCTTCTTCGGGGGTGATGATTACGGTAGGTGGAATGGGGATGTGGCGGATGCGGCGGCTGATGTGTGGGCGGCCGCTTTGTTTTTGGACGGTGGTATTGCCGTGGATGAAGCTGTTGAGTTCGGCTTCGAGTGCGCTTTGGCGGTCGGGATATTCTTCGGGCGGGAGATTGTCGGGAAGTTGCAGGATAAAGGTGTCGAGGATGTAGTCGTGCTCGGTAATGAAGGCGCGGGCGGCTTGGATGTCGAAGCGGTGGCTGCTGAAGATGCGGCAGAGGCGTGCGAAGAGGCGGTCGCCGTTGGGCATGAAGACCATGACTTGAAGGCTGTTGCTTTGGGGGAGGATGCGGCTGCGGACGGCCGGACTTTGGGTGTCGTAGGCGAGGTTTGCGGTGTGCCAGAGGATTTCCCGCGTTTGATGGCGGACGTAGTATGCGCTGCCGAGGATGCGGCGGAGTTTTTGTTGGTTTTTGAGGGGAACGGCTGCGCGCGTGAGTTGGTCGGCCGCGGCTTGTTCGCGTCGGTTGGGGAGGCGTTCGGGATCGTGGTTTTTGCTGTTTAAAACGGCGGCGGTGCTGTGGTAGAGGGTTTGGAGCAGGCTGGCGCGCCATGTGTTCCAAAGTTTGGGATTGGTGCCGCGGATGTCGGCAATGGTAAGCAGGTAGAGTGCGTCGAGGTATTCGCGTGTGGGAATATGGCGGCAGAAGGCTTGGAGGACGTGTGGGTCTTGGATGTCTTCTTTTTGGGCAACGGTGGACATGAGCAGATGGTTTTCAACCAGCCATGCGAGGAGGTGGCTTTCTTCTTCGGTGTAGTAGTGGTCGGCGGCAAATTGTTGGGCGTCTTTGATGCCTTCTTTGGCGTGATCGCCGCCACGGCCTTTGGCGATGTCGTGCAACAGGGCGGCGGTGTAGAGGATGTGCGGCCGTGGGTAGGCCTGCATGATGGCGCTGGCCTCGGGCATTTCGTGGCTGTGGGTTTCGATGGCGAGACGGCGCATATTGCGGACGACGGTCAGGATATGGTCGTCTACGGGGTAAATATGGAAGAGGTCGTGTTGGAGCAGGCCGGTGATTTTTTCCCAGGCGGGGAGATAGCGGCCAAGTACGCCGTAGAGGTTGAGAAAACGGAGGGTTTGGGTGAGGCCGGTGCCGTGTTTGAAGAATTGGATGAAGCGGCGGCGGTTTTCTGGATTTTGGGTGAAACGGGCGTTGATTTTCCGTGTGGCCGCCCACCATGCGCGCAGGGTTTGCGGCTCGATGGTGGTGATGTTTTGCTCCTGCATGGTTTGGATGATGGTGAAGATGTGTTCGGGGTTTTGCTCGAACAGGGCAAGGTCGTTGGCGGCGATTTGGTGGCCGATGCGTTTGTAGTGGCTGTCGATGGGGTGGATGTGCTGGAGGCGGCCGGGGGTTTGATGGTTTTTGAGAATCGGAATGAGGATGCCGTTGAGTTGTTTGATGGCTTTGGTGGCGCGGTAGAAGGTGTGCATCAGGGCTTCGCTTCTGCCGCGGATGTCGGGTTGGGTATAGCCTAAGCTTTCGGCGACTTGGGACTGGTAGTCGAAAAGCAGCCTGTCTTCAGGGCGGTCGGCGGTAAGGTGGAGGTGAATGCGGATGTTGGCGAGGCGGCGGTAGCCGTGGGCCAGCATGCCGGCTTCGGCGCGGGTGAGGAAGCCGGCGGTAACGAGGGCGGTGGGGTTGCTGTCTATGCCTTGTGCTTTGGCTGTCCAGATAAGAGTGTGGATGTCGCGCAGGCCGCCGGGGCAGGTTTTGATGTTGGGTTCGAGTTGTGCGCCTGTACCTTGGGATTTGGTGTGGCGTTGCTCCATTTCGAGGAGTTTGGCTTCGATGAAGGCGGCTGTGTTGCGGCGTGTGTTGAGTTTGTTTAGAAGTTGGGCGGTAAGGTTGGGATTGCCTTGGAGATGGCGTGCTTCAAGAAAGGCGGTTTCGCCGGTAATGTCGTTTTGGGTGCTTTGGAGGATTTCTTCTATGCTGCCGCTTTTGATGGCGGGATTGAGGCGTGCGTCCCAAAGGGTTTGGATAAATTGGGCGGTTTGTTGTTGCAGGCCGTCTGAAAAAGGAGTAGAGGAAATAATCGCTAAATCCCAGTCTGAATGGGGATAGAGTTCGCAACGCCCGAAGCCGCCGATAGCAATCAGACTGATGTCGTCGCTGTCGGGAAAGTGGATTTGCCAGAGGGTTTGCAGCAGGGTTTCGGCAGCGGCGATATGGTCGCGGAAGTAAGCGGTAGGGCGGTTGTTTTGGCGGTAGGCGGTTTCTGCTGCGGCTTTTTGCTGCCGGTAGGTTTGGATGGCTTGTTGGGCGGCGGTCATGATGGTATCTGGCTGTGAATTAGGCTTGGGTATCGGCAGGCTCGGTCATTTGGCGGAGCATTTCTTGCGGTGGAAGGAGAAGTTTGTAAGGGGCGATTTTGAGTGCGGATGCGATTTTTTCGATGTTGGAAAGGGCGATGTTCCAGCGTTTGCGCTCGACGGCGGAGACGTAGGTGCGGTCGAGTCCGCATTGGCGTGCGAGTTCTTCTTGCGACCAGCCGTGGTTGACGCGGTAGAGGCGCATGTTGTAGGCGATAACGGCGCGGAGGTCTTGCGGATCGGGTAGGCTGGGAGGGGGAGTGAGTTTGTTGACCATGGTGTTTTGGGTTTGTGGTTTGAACGATAAGGGGATTTTATACTATTTTTGCTAGGGAAAAGGAAAGGCCGTCTGAAAGTTTCAGACGGCCTGAGATCTTTGCAAAAAAGCCTTTCCTCCAACAGCTGAAATCCAAACACAGGTTTTCGGCTGTTTTCGCCTCAAATCACTCCTGATTTTACCCAAATGCCCCCTTAATCCCCCTCGAATACCTGATTAATCAGGCATTCTGGCCACCTTTTTAGGCGGCAACAGGCACACTTAGCCTGTTAGCCGCTTTCAACAGGTTCAAACACATCGCCTTCAGATGGCTTTGCGCACTCACTTTACATCAGACCAAAATAGGCTGCCCGGGCGTAGCGGAATTTACGGTGCAGCGTACCAAAGCTCTGTTCGACTACATAACGGGTCTTCGACAAATATCGGTTGCGTTTGGTTTGCGCTTCCGTCAGCGGACGTTTGCGGTGGGCTTTGCGCATAATGCCGTCTAACAACTGATGCTCTTTCAGATGTTGCCGGTTTTCCTTACTGTCGTAGCCCTTTGTCGGCATAGACGGTCATGCCTTCGGCAATTCCCTCCAACAAAGGGAACAGATGGTTGCACTCATGGGTATTGGCAGGGGTGATGTGCAGTTTCTCGATATAGCCTTCCTCATCGGTACGGGTATGTTGTTTGTAACCGAGTCTGTAGAGGCCGTTTTTTTCTTTGTCCAACGGGCATCTTTGTCCTTACTCGGTGTGGTTTGTCCGCTGACTTGTCCTTCCTCGTCGACTTCTATGGCCTGACGCTGTTTGCTGCCAGCGGTCTGAATAATGGTGGCGTCAACGACGGCGGCGGATGCCTTCTCTACTTTTAGTTTTTTTTCGGCCAGTTGTCGGTTAATCAGTTCCAGCAATTCGGACAAGGTGTCGTCTTGCGCCAGCCAGTTGCGGTAACGGCATAAGGTGCTGTAATCGGGGATGCTCAGTTCGTCAAAAGCGGCAAAAACAGGTTGAAATCGATGCGGGTGATGAGGCTGTGTTCGAGTTCGGGATCGGAGAGGCTGTGCCATTGTCCGAGCAGGATGGCTTTGAACATGGACAACAGGGGATAGGCCGGACGACCACGGTGGTCTCGAAGGTAACGGGTTCTTTGACGATTCAGGTACTGTTCGATCGGTTGCCAATCAATCACCTGATCCAACTTCAATAGTGGGAAACGGTCGATGTGTTTGGCAATCATGGCTTGTGCGGTTTGCTGGAAGAAGGTACTCATGAGAAATCCCCTAAATGTCTTGGTGGGAATTTAGGGGATTTTTGGGGAATTTTGCAAAAGTCTCCTATTGCCTTGATGCACGGTTGCTTAGGTTAAAACTTCATCTCCAAAGTTAGGGTGTAATTTCGTCCCGGTGCGGCGTAGCGGTTATACCTACCGACATTATTGTGCCTATTGACCGCTCCTTCGGCAGTCTGCCTTACAGACTCCCAAGTGGTATACCGGTAGTTGAAGAGGTTATACACGCCTGCGCGCAGGGTCAGGTGTTTCTTGATATTGTAATATCCGAAAACATCCGTAACATGCCAAGGCCGCGTCCGCCGTGATGCTGCTTTTTTTAGCATTGGCATTACCGTTCAACAGCGCCTGGCTGCCCTAGCAGTTCGTCAACAGATTTTTGCCTTGGAATAAGTAAACATCGTATTGATGCCCCATATTCCGTCAGGATGGTCGTAACCCAAACCCAATACATATCGTGAAGGTTGGACGGCATCAAAGAGATATGAAGTTACAAACGTCCTGTCGGCGCGTATATCGGCATCTTTGACCTTGATACGGTTATAGGCAAGCGTGGAATACAACCCGTCCGGCAACCCGCCCCATACACCGTGCCAATCGATTTTTACCCAAAATATTGATACCGGCTATCCGTGCATTTTTGAGCATTTCGGTATCCGGGGTCGCCAGAAGCCGAAGTTTGCCCGTTTTGAGTTCGGGTTTCATAACCGAATGCAATCAGGTCGCGATAAGCATTGTTGAAATAGCTGGCTTCCAAATTGCCGAAGTCCCCTTTAAATACAATACCTGTCTCTCTATTAAAGGATTTTTTTCCGGTTTCAGATCCAACGTTTTTCAAAAGACTCCCCGGCTCTCCAGCCGTACATTTCGGCAAACGACGGTAGACGGAAGCCCGTAGAAGCGCGATAAGTCAAATCCATCCAGGTGAAAGGCTTGAGGACTACGCCTGCGTTCCAAGAAAGGTTGCGGTGAGTGCCGGTAGAGACACTCTTATCTTCCGAATGCGTACTGCGGTAATCGTAACGTATGCCTGCTCCGACATCCGCCCACCTGCCCAAACGAACATTGTCTTGAACGGCTGCATAATAACCGTTGCCGCCGATATTCCTCGGTGTGCAGTCTGTATAGGTGTTATTGCCGAAACGGCATATTGGCGATGTATTGACCGTGGTCTTGCCGATAGACACCCAATACGGTTTGCCTTGGCTTCCGTTGGGTGACTGCGCCCCTTCCGGGATTTTCGATCCATATGCCTGAACTGCGTTTTGAAGATAATAATCGCTGTGGGACAATTGCGACTTAAAGCGGTCGTACCCTAGATTGATACTCAAATTGTGACGGATTTTGGCCGTATTAAATGCCTTTTTAAATACTGCTTGGAACAGGTTTCGGCTTTCTTCATAAATCATCCGGTCGGATTTATAGAAGGAATACGGTTTATTGCCGTCGGGACGGCAATTTTTATCCGAACCGTCGTGAGAGCAATGCGTCTGCTGCAAACGGTTGTCCAAATCTATACCTTGCCGGTCATAAGAAAGTCGGGCGTAATCGGCCCAGGTATCCTTGTCAGCATTATGGTAAACATATTCGACCCCGTACCGGTTTTTAGTATGGCGTTCATCATAAAACACACCGGTACCGTAACCGATACCCTGCAATGTACCGCCCTCTCCCTGAACAAACAGCCTTTCGGCCTTATTATTGCCCGAATATTTGCCAAAGCCGCTCGGCGTACCGTTTCTCCGGACACTTTCATTCAGATCGGCCTCGGTAAAATAGGCAGGAACAGTCATATCCCGTGTATCAAAGGTCTGCTGCGTACGTTCAAGAACGGCTCCGACATAATGGCGGTTGTCCAAATGCCAACCCGGTCGGAACAGCCATGATTGGCTGCCATACTCAAGCGGGTCCGCAAAGGAAGCGGCTGGGGCCGGTATAATCCTGCGTGCTGACGGTTTTGCGCTCATCTTTGGCCAAAGCATCTTTTTTCGCATTGTCTTTACAGGCCGCATATCCATTGGAACATTCCTCTTCGACAATGAAATTTGCGTACGGATGGGTATCCTCGACCGGCATCAGCCGGTTGAAACTCTGCACACCTTTACCAGCATCTTTATGCGCATGGATTTCCTGCCCCCGCCGTTTAGTATAAATAAGGAGGGCTTCCGCGCCGCCGCTGCGTCCTGCAAGCGTAAGGGACTGTGTCAGGGCATGGTCTTTTCCAGAATAGGCAGTTTTACTCTGAATGCCCCACTGTTTTCCCTCTCCGATAATGTCGGCTGCGGTTTTGGTTTGAAATGCGACCGAACCTGCCAATGCGCCGTTTCCGTATTCTGATGAATTCGAACCCTTGCTGATTTCAACGGCCTTAACGTTTTCATACTCAATTTCATTGATTGCGCCGCTGCTGCCCGCCGTCCTTGTCCCACCCAATGCCGCCTGTGCGGTGTAGGACTGTATTTGCGAAACGCCGTCTACCGTTAAGGAAACACGGTTTTTATCCATGCCGCGTATTGAATAGCCGGAACTTGCGCCCCGACCCTGTTCGACCACGGCAATACCCGGATCGTAACGGGTCAGGTCTCGGATATTCAAAACCTGTTCTTTACTTAGCGTCTCGGAAGATTTGACCAGCTTGCCCAGCCCGGTTACTTCGTTATCTCGGCGGGTTTTCTGTTTTTTCGCATTGACCTGCACGGTATCGAGCTGCTTTTCCCTCACTTGTCCGGACGATAAAACATCCGCATAAGCAGGCAGCGCAGTCATCAGCGACAGGCATAAAATATTTAATCGGAACAAATGTTGCTGTTTCATATCATTTCTCTACTTACTGCCTTCAGACGGCATTTTAAAAGCCGATATGCCGTCTGAAGAACTTTCCTCTGTCAACCGGCAGCCCAGTTTACCGGACAAGCTGTTGGCGTTTCGTACCGAATACCACTGCCGCCTTGCCGCTTTCTCCCTCCAATGTATTTCCGGAGAACGATCCGCCCATCTCAATGGCGTTTTTGCCGTAGAAGCCGCCGGACACATCTGCACGGATATTCGTCCGTTTCGGATCGATGGTATTTTTCGGATCTAATGCAAAGCCGTTTTCACCGGTTTTCGCCACACCTGAAAAACCATTGCCCTGAATCGTGGCAGTAATGGTGAATACGGGGGGCAATGCGGTCTTTCGCCGTCAGCATACCGTTGAGGGTTTTCTCGGCAAAATTAACTTTAAACTCCGCCCGGTTACCGCCTTCCTTATTGGAAGGTTCGGCACTCCAGCTCGTACCATTAACAATAGTACCCGACCATGTACCGCGATATACCGCCTCTCCCGCCGTTACAGGCATATCGGAAACCGGCGTACGGCTGCCCTGCAGGAACATATCGTGCGAACCGCCGTGTTCCAACACCCCGAAATGCAGGTAATCCAAATTGGAGCAGCATACCGACACCTTCACACCATCTTTCTCAAATACATGCTGGAATGCCGTCTGAGTGCCTTCGGACGGTACAAGCGCAAGCTCTACGCCGTCAATCAGCAGTTTGGCCACGTTGCCGAAGCTGTCTATCTGTTTTTTCACAAAATCCGCACCGATGCGGTAAGCGTCCATAAAGGTTTCAGCTAATGGTTTTTCTGCACCGTCTTTCTGTTTCGCGCTGAATACGGCAAGCACTTTCTTATCGTTTGCCAAAAACTTACCGCCCAACTCATCGCCCTGAGGGCCCGTAGAAACCACCTTCCAGACTATCAGAATCAGAAACGAAGGGATGACCGTTCCCAGTATCTTTATCTGCAGCCAACGCCTTACCTTTGAAACGGTTACCGTGCAGGTTAGCCTGAATGTCGTAACGTTTAATTTGTTTGGCTTTATTTTCGGTTTCGTTATGGGTAATCCGGTTATTGCGGTAGAGCGCGCCGGTCATGGTCTTGGCGGCGAAGTCCACCTCAAACTCGCTGGTCAGCCCAAAATCGGTCTGACCTTCCGGTGCCTCACTTTTATTGCGCAACACATCCGCTTCCTCGGCAGACAAAGCCCCGTACCTATCGCCCGCTTGCGAATTACCCAACTGGGAAAACTTCTGTTTTTCCTTGGCATCGGTTACATAATCCCAAGTGCCTTTGTAAATCGACTTGCCCATTGGCAGAGCTTGGGAAGGATTGCTGCCTTTGTAGAAAAGGTAGCCGTCCGCGCCGGAAAGGGCAATATTGTTTTTGAAATCGATTTTATTGGCACCGTTGCGGTAGATATAGCCCGAGCGGACATATTGGAAATCCGTGTATCCTTCCACACGGCTTTTGCCGTCGCCCGTTGTGATGGATTCGTTCAGCGTACCCTTATCCATCGCAAAAATCTCATTCTTTTGGGGAAACTCACCCGGCTCACCTGCACCTAATTTCTCCCAATCCGCTTCTGATAATGCCTTATGATCTTCTTTATTTTTTTCGGGTGCCAGTTCCGACGCGGTATTTTGGCTGCAAAACCGTAAACCGGACGGTCGTTTTTCCGCCGCCTGCGCTTCATCGGGTTTTGCCGGTTTTTCAGTCTGTTCGTCTTGGTATTTCGGTGCTTCGGACTGCGGGTTGTGCTGTTTCGTTTCCACGCTGTCCAAATCGAAACTGCCGCCGCCCGCGCAGGCAGAAAGCAGCAGCACAGGCAGGATACCGGCTGCTTGGGCAATAAGTGAATTTTTTTCATATCAACTTTTTTAAAAATGATAATAGTTTATATTCTATTAACTTAAAATGTAATTTGCAAACATTTTCTGACGTATCTTCACAAAAAACACCCGCACATCCTTACTCCGGATATGCGGGTGTTTGAGCAAACCTTGCCTAACCCAAAGACACCATTTCAATCTGCTCCATCGTCCTACCCAGAAAACGTTCGCCTATCGTTCTGAATTTCAAAGGAATATCGCTGACATAAAAAAACGATAGTTGGGATTATTGTTGTCAGTATTGAGTAATCCCTCCTGCGCAAGGACGCGTGCTGTTTCTTCAGCCGTCGTAATTGCAGAATCAACCAACGCGACATTACCCGCCTCCCTACCGATTAAGGGCTTGAGCAAGGGAAAGTGCGTGCAGCCCAACACCAGCGTATCGATGCCGTCTGCAAGCAATGGTTTGAGGTATTCGCATACGGTCAGGCGGGTAACTTCATGTTCCAACCAACCTTCCTCATCGAGTGCGGGTATGTTGTTTTGTACCCGAGTTTGTAGAGGCCGTTTTTTTCTTTGTCCAGCGGGCATCTTTATCTTTACTCGGTGTGGTTTGACCGCTGACTTGCCCTTCTTCATCGACTTCTATGGCCTGACGCTGTTTGCTGCCGGCGGTCTGGATAATGGTGGCGTCAATGACGGCGGCAGATGCTTTCTCTACTTTTAGGCCTTTTTCGGTCAGTTGGCGGTTAATCAGTTCCAATAATTCGGACAGGGTGTTGTCTTGCGCCAGCCAGTTGCGGTAGCGGCATAAGGTGCTGTAATCGGGAATGCTCAGTTCGTCAAAACGGCAAAACAGGTTGAAATCGATGCGGGTGATGAGACGTGTTCGAGTTCGGGATCGGAGAGGCTGTGCCATTGTCCGAGCAGGACGGCTTTGAACATGGACAACAGGGGATAGGCGGGACGGCCGCGGTGGTCTCTAAGGTAACGGGTTCTTTGACGATTCAGGTACTGTTCGATTGGTTGCCAATCAATCACCTGATCCAACTTCAACAGTGGGAAACGGTCGATGTGTTTTGGCAATCATGGCTTGTGCGGTTTGCTGGAAGAAGGTGCTCATGGAAAAATCCCCTAAATGTCTTGGTGGGAATTTAGGGGATTTTTGGGAAATTTTGCAAAGGTCTCGGCCTTTTGTTCTTTAAACTCTTAGTCCAGATTTAACACGG
>BNJT01002376.1_pt1 | contig 12017 bp, 13 predicted proteins | sample 8540491 | NCBI WGS metagenome assembly BNJT01 (sample SAMD00202455, study PRJDB9452) | human saliva metagenome | host: Homo sapiens
GTTGGACGGGAGAACATCGGATTTCTGTGACGTATCAGTCTACAGAAGAAAATGAAGAAATTCAGTCATTATTATCAAGATAGACAAAAACAAAAGAAATTAGAATGAGTCGCCGCGCATCCTGAATAATGTCTTTACTTGTTTGTTGATGTTTAAAAATTTCTATATATTTGTAGTAAATAACAAAAATAGATTGACAAAAATTGGGGTAGAATAAGGTGAGGAGGTTTAAATATGAAAAATCGTAAAATGTTTTGTTAAATTCATGTCGTTATTTACATGCAATTTTGTTGGTACTAGTTATTTATTTTCGGTGTCTATATATATGCAGATGGTGAAAATCCAACTTTAAACGTATCTGACTATATCAAGACAGCTCGTGTAGAGAAAGAACCTTCAATCCCTGGAACGTATAACGGAGAATGGTCTGCATCCATTCCAATGGGAAAAGTGATGGCTGGATTGGAAGGAAAAATGAAAAAGCTGACTGCACCTATGGGATTATATCCTCATGGTAAAGACGGTAAAATAAAATCGCTTACATCGATTATACGGTGACATTTCCTGAGAATGTTACTTTAGATAACGACACTATTACTACTGGTAATACTACAAGTATGTTTGATACATGGGTAGTATACACATACAATTAATGGACAATCTGCAGACTTTTTAAGATTCCACTTAAAACAAATAAATTGGCAAGAAATTTACAATGCTTATAATGCAGATGGCGGAGCAAAATTCCACACTATTGATTTAAAGATTCCTATTCTGTGAAATTTAATAATGAAGAAGATAAAAATGCATGGGAAAACAAAAAGATTACTGCTAAAGGAAGCTTTTGGAAAGCACGTGTTCACAAATGGGGTATGCTGTTGTTAGACGTCTACAACACAGATGAAAGTACAACATCTGTTGCTCCAGAATATGCTCCTAAACATGTCCCAGACATCCACTAAAAACCAGCTCCTGGAGATTTAGAAGCTGATGTACTGATAGGTGAGGATACTGGTACTGATGATTACTACTAAATTAAACGGATAAAATGAATTTTGTAGTGGTGCTTTAAATGTTAAAACAATCAAAGAAAAGTTACTAATGATTGAAACAGAGCATGGAGGTGCTTCAAAGGATATTTCGTTGGAGAACTTAAACAACAACATTTACAGCAGAACTTACATTACCTCAAGAGTTAGCTTTTCCCAGAAACGGTTGTTGCAACATTAGCTGGTGCGAAGGATAAATTCGAAATTACAAGCACTACTACTAAGTGGGCAAACTGCAACGGTAACTTTAACTCAAAAGATTCTAAAAACATTACAACATTTGAACAATTAAAAACGGCTTGTTCTGTAGTTGAGACCAATTAAAAGTAACCTTTACCAGAGTTACTTTTAAAGATACAGCTGAAGCGAATACACCTTTATAAAGTGACAGGAACAATCATCAGGTAATTTTAGTGCTACAGCGACAAATACAGCAACACACAATTCAATTCCGTTTAATCTTTACATGGGAAGGTAAACAAAAGTCAAGTTAGAGCGTACATCTGCTCTCAACGAAATTGTTTCTTGGTGCAATATGTTGAATAGATGAAATTGCCTGGGAGATATATTGATTGGAAAAAGACACTGAGCATGACGCAGTTTATATAGCTTCAAGAAATGATAAGCTAGCATTCACTGGAAACGTTAGATGTTAGTGTTGTAAAACAACAATCTGAGAGATGTTGTGACAAATATAAGGAAACTAAGACTACAGCACCTACTATTAATCTTCTAATTATAAGTCTAGATTTGTGACTACTTTAACCTTGCCAAATGAATTGGATTTTTGTACAAAACCCTAGCGTTAAATTATTAAAAAGACAATAGCAAGTATAAAAATTTATTGAAGATGAAACGAGCGTTCAAGGAAACCACTACAGTAAAGTAATGACTGTTACTAAAGATGGAAAAACATTACGGATTTTGTAGATGCAGTAAAATGGAATGGACGATATTTTGAAGTAGTAGTTGAGGCGTTAGATTCAATGAACAATCACATCCTAACACTAATTATACTGTAAGAGAGAACAGTGACAGGTCATTTGACAGCAGTTGCTACTAAAGTGATTAGTAATAAAAATCTGCTATTTAATTTTCTGGAAGGGAGCAATCTAAGGAAGGTGCAGACTTCCTAACTCCAGCTAGTAAAGAAATTATATTTTCTTTGAATATACTCAACCAAGTGAACCAAGTAAACCAATTGTACCAAGTAAAACCAGAAGAAGAACCAAGTAAAGCTGGTTTGAACCAAATAAACCAAGCGAAGAACCAAGTAAACCAGTTGAACTAAAACAAACCAGGTGGAGAACTAAACAAAACCGGTTGAACCAACAACCAAGTGAACCAGTTAGAACCAGAAACTCCGACTGAAACTACTAAGGTGAATCAACAACCTGAATTACTCTAACACAGGGGTAAAAATCTGATGATGCATTCTACCTTGGAGTACGATTCTATTGTTAGCAGGAACATTTGTGATGGCTCCAAAAAGAAATATGCAGTAAGAGTAAGATTTATATCAAAACAAGCATCTTGAGTAGATGCTTATTTTTGTTAGTATAATGTTAATGAAGTTTTAGTCAAAAACAATAGATTAGGGAGTGAAAGGTTTGAATCTAGAGAATAAAAAGCAAAATTTATAAAATTTTATACGTTGCTGACATTGTTATTCAGTAATGTGCGTACCAAGTGCCAATATCTGTTTGGGCAGAGGGAGGCGCAAAGCAATCTGTCTCAGAAAATCGAAGTGACAATCATATGTTGGGGATGAATAGGAAAGAAGTACCCGTCATTCCTGCAAATGCAGTGATACTGGATTTAATATTGGACATTTAAAGATAGATGAAAAATCAAGTTTGGATTAATGGGGATAGTGTTGAGTTTTGGTCCAATGAACCAATTAATGCCGTCGTTGACTTGATGTTTCAGTGAAAATGTCAAAATTGATAAGCCCCAGTGTATTAAAGTAAAAAGAGGCGGTTATCACAAAAACCTGAATTTGGTTGCTTCCAATTTGCGTGAATCAGGAATGTTTCTAAAGATAATGATTATTATATTTGTGATTATTTGTTTGACCAGCTTACAGTGGGCAAAGATCTCACTTTTCCCATTTCCTTTTAGATTTGATCTGAATACTAATGTCAAACATGGGGATAAGACTGTCGTAGAAGCAGAATTTTTAGTACCTGATGGTGTAATGAAACAGCAGCTATCAAGTTAGGAAAAAGAATTTAAGGCCAAAAGGTAGCAGGTAGCTACAGACTTAGAGTGGGGTTTAGGAAATGAAATATAAGAATGACTTTAAAAGAACATCCTATTCGTTATGCTCATGTGCCAGTGGAAAATTTGACAGAAACCGTACCTGCAGGGAACCAAAACAAGTTTGCCATTGTTGCTGTGGGAGTATATCGACTTACTGAATGAGGTTAGTGGTAGAGTAGGTATACTATTCCTAAAAATGTTACCTTTCAAGTATATATTTGATGGCTGATATATATAGACGAAGTTTATTGGGGTGGGAAAAATAGATGATAGGACAGTAATAAGTAAGAGTAACAAGCCACAATGAATCGTGCTCATACTATAGGTATTGGCAGATGGTAGTAGGGTTGAACAGCCCAGTTTGAGAGATGAAAAAGGCATTATTTTGAAAATGTTCCGTTGAATCAGGAAATTCAATCAAGATAGAGTACTATATCAACTATGAAGAAGATGGGGAAAAACTTTTGGACACAAAACAGTCTATATTCAACTAGACCCAGTCGAATTTACTGGCACCGGTGGATTCGCTTTTCCATCGTGAGGGGCAATAGAAATTGGTTTCATGAGTGATTGTAGCCAGAATGAATCCGGAAGAAGACAGATCAGCCGGTAGAATCAGCAAATGGCAAAATTATACGCATTTTTAATGATAAGCTCTATTATATTAAGGAAGATATGATGAATCAGGGGATGCTCTTTTCCACTGAATTATGGAATGAGAACAATGGGAGTGAACCTGGTAAAACTACCGGAGGTATGGTTACTGAGATAAAAAGAAATTAAAGCAGAACTTAAAAAGCAAGGGTGAGTATTTCAAATCTTTTATTCTTTCAAGTTTTAACGGTAATTCAGAGGAAAGAGAACAGAAAAAGCAAAAGCCTTACAAACTAGTTTTGAAAATGGTGGTAACCATAAGGTTTATAGTGTCAAAGCAGATGGAACTGAAGTCTTGCTTTGAGAGAATATAAAAATCAATACTAAGTATCTGATTGAAGACAAGGGATAGAGGTATCAGGCATTTAAAGTTGTTTTTGAACGACCTGTTATATTAGACAACTAGTAAAAATACGTTTGCTTGACTATACAGGACTGACAGATGCAGAAATTCAAAAGTTAAAAATGGTACTTATACAGATGAACCGGTAAAATATTCAAGTGATCTGTATGTTAAAGCAAGAACAGGGATATTTCCAATACAAGATGGTGTTAAATATGAAGAAGGACATTATGATAATCCAGAGTGGAACTATCATTTGAGTAGGCGCCCTTCATCCAGTTTTTCTGAATCGATACCTGATGATAAGACAGTGATTTATCAAACAGGTGGAACAATTTCGTTGAATTTCGTACGAGGTTGTTAAGAAATGACGAAACAGCACATTCCAATTGGGGATTTATTGATAAGATAACGAATGTCAAAACAGTGGCGCTTTTGCCATCAGGTATTGAATTTGTTGAATATCTTGGTGGCAAAAGAACTATGAGGGTGGTTAAAAATTATAAAAACACAGGAAAAACAGCGATTATTACAACATTTGATGATGTAGCGATTCGAGAAAAATAGATGGCTATGATGAGCAAGCGGCACTCTATCGACTAAAGGCAACAAAAGGATGCAAAACGAGGCGACAATATTATTGAGACTTACCTTATTTACGATAATAATGATGTCATTAGACCTGCTAAGCTTCAAAACCATGATACTCAAGTCAAGGACGCCCTTGATATGGACAATGATGGTAACAAAAGATGAAATCTTTATGAGGAGAGTAGCGACTACTATTACCTATGTACCTGCCCTAGAAGTTGTATTGCATAAGGAAGTTAAAAAGCTTACAGGGTCATTTAGATACAGCCACTTCTGACTTAGATTTAGGAATAAAGTACACTATGTTGTGAATGTGTTTAACAATTCAACGGAGGCTGTTCAAAAATTTCTATTATTGATAAGCTACCTCAAGCAGGTGACAAGGCATTACCCCTGATGAAACTGGTCATTATAAGGAAAAGAGGCTCGACTTTTTCTACTCCGCTGTATGATTTTGTAGAAAATCTTGAAGCTAATAAAGAAATGCTTAAAGATTTTATGTCTTTTTATCAATTAGAGGACACGGATACCATTGAGGCAACTAAAGAGATGCATGGCTTACTAAAAGATCAGGTCAATGATATTAGTAAGGTAAAGAGTATTAAATTTGTCTTAAAAACAGGTGAAACAATCAACGTTAAAGGAAACGATTAATTTTTGAACTACCAGCAAAAATTGCCTTATGATGAAAATTAGATGAAACCAAAAGATAAAACCGTTAATACAGCAGCATTTTTCGTTAGATAATAATTTTTATAATGAGGGAAATAGTGTAACTGCGACTTTTTGTTCGATATGATGTTAGTGGTAAGGTTTATTTAGAAGATAAAACAGAAAAAGATGGCAAAGTATAATCCAAAAAGCGTTAGCCCTCTGGAAAAATGAGCGACAAGCCACTGAAAGGGATAACGGTTGCTTTATGCAAAGTGATACTAAAGAACCTGCAAAAGACCCCTGATGGTGATTTGATTGAAGCGACAACCGATGCAAATGGTGAGTATCATTTGAAAAATTATACAAGAGGTAAGTACTTTATTAGAGTATTCAAACCCGAAAGTTATAAAAAGTGGAGACTAAAAATCCAGCAAATGATAACTGGGGAAATACTATGAGTCCGAAGAGGCAACTTATGTAGATAGTCAGGAATTTGATTTAGATCCGACAAATCTTACTTCAATAGAAAATGCGGCGTTGTATTCAGAAAATTATACATTGACGTATGTTGTTGAAGGCGATAGACCAAATGATAACTCAAACGATGCTAAAACACCGGAAAAAGTAGAAGATATTATCGAAAATACTAACCAAACACTAGCCCAAAAAGATTGACGACATCAGTAGATACGAAGAAGATGTTGAGGGCAAAGGGGGTATGGCTATTTGATGGCTGGTATCATGATAAGAACTTTACAGAAGGTAGCAAGATAGAAAGTCTAGTCATCACGCAAGATGAAACAGTTTATGGTAGATGGATATTTAAACCGTATACTCCAGATGAAAAACCTGAGCGTGATACCATTGAAGTTACAAAACAACAATGGAGATGTGCCATTAAAAGAAACGTTCTTCCTTTTTACAAAAGAAGTCAATGAAAATGGCAAAATGTGGTAACATACCATATCGCCTATTGGTAGGGCAAACCAAAAGCAATCAAAGTGGAAAAAGATACTAATGCAACTTATCGTGTGCTTGAGATCGAACAAGTTTGGTAACCAAGTAGCAGAAGAAGGAAGTACTTTTTACGATTGGTAATATCAATTATAAAAGTTAGCTATAGTGGTGATAAAACAAATGGTTTTGTAATTACCAATACTCAAATTTATGCACCAGCTATACCAAAACCTGTTAAGGAATTGGATCATTGTCAATAAAGTATGGGGCGATGGAAGCACTAAGCTAGCAAAGGCATACTTTATTGTTGAGGAAAAAGTTAGCGATACTTGGCAAGCAACACGTGAAGTGCCTTATAGCATTTAGGTGACAAGGCGACAGAAGTCTTGGTGAAAAAGGAAAAACCTATCGTTTTAGAGAAACAAATATGACAGGCTTTGACAAAGAAAGAAAACGGTCGATTAACACGTGAGAAGATTTTGTATTCAGTAACGTATCAGCAAGAAAAATGGGTGGGTACTAAAAGATGGAACACCAATTGATGTTACCAAAGTAACAATCACGAATAATGAGCTTAAACCAGGTGGAAATGAATATCCAGGTGGATCATCCAATAATGATCCAAAAGAAAAACAATGATACCAATCCACCAGAAAAAGAGGAACCAACGAAAACGACAAAAACAACCATCAATAAGCAATTACCACAAACAGGTACAGTTAAGTCAGAAAGTGGAAAAATGAGCGTGAATGTTTACTTCTTGTAGGTGTTATTTTCTTTCGTAGAAAGAAAAATGCTTAAGAAAAAGAGATGCATCAATGTGACTTGTTTCCCTTTTTCTCAAGTATCAGTTGAAATGAATCATTTTCGATGTACCACAATCCGAGTTCTATCAACAGATGAGAACCCTTAATAAAAAGAAATCGACACCCTGAAATCCAGTAAAATAAAGTTTTCAGGGTGTCGATTTCGTATGATGTTATTGCTCAACTTTTTAAACTTAAGGCTACACCCATTCCGCCACCAACACATAGAGAGGCAATTCCAGTTTGTAATTGACGTTGTTGTAAAGCGTGAATTAAAGTTACCACTAATACGAGCACCTGAAGCACCAATTGGATGCCCCTAATGCGATAGCACCCCGATTGACATTGACTTTTTCAGGATTGATTTTTAAATTTTTAATGACTGCTAGACTTTGAGCAGCAAAAGCTTCGTTTAATTCAAATAAATCAACTTTTATCTAATGGGATATGAGTTCTTTGAATCAATTTTTCAATGGCAGGGACTGGTCCGATTCCCATAATAGAAGGGTCGACTCCTGCTTCAGCATATCCTGTTAAAGTAGCTAAGATAGGCAAAGTTTAAAGTGTTGGCAACTTCGCGTGTTGTTAAAATTAAAGCTGCTGCATGATCGTTAATTCGAAGAATTTCCAGCTGTTACAGATCCATCTTTTTTTAAAGGCAGGTTTTAGAGAACCGAGAGATTCTACAGTTGTTTCAGGGCGAATAAATTCATCATATCAATGCTTACAACTTGTTTTCGTATTTGTAATTTCAATTGGTGTAATTTCTTTCTCAAAAGCACCGTTTTGTTGTGCTTGGTAAGCTTTTGTTGAGATTGAGCTGCAAAATTCATCTAATTGTTGACGAGTGAATCCATATTTTTTCAACAAGATTTTCAGCAGTTATTCCCATCGCTTCATTTTGAAAAGGCATCGGTTAATCCATCATGGAATAAAAGCATCAATCATCGTACAATTTTCCATTTTTGCTTAGCAAATCGATTTGGAAGTAGATGTGGCGCTAAAGACATATTTTTCCATTCCACCGGCTAATACGATTTTTGCATCGCCCTAGACGAAGTGCTTGAGCTGCTAATAAAAATAGATTTTTAAATCAGAACCACAAACTTCGTTTACGGTTAAAAAGCTGTAGTAGTATGTGGTAATCCTGAATTGAGTGCAACTTGACGGGCAGGATTTTGACCGAGACCTGCTTGTAATACTTGTCCAAAAATGACTGTGTCGATTAAAGTTGGAGCTATATTTCCTTTTTGAATGGCTGATTTTGCAGCAGCTGTACCTAGATTCAACAGCATTAATAGAAGAGAATTGCCCTCAGAATTTTTCCAATAGCTGTTCTAGTAGCGCTAATAATAACAATATCGTTTGAATTCATATCATTCTCCTTAAAATTTCATTTCTGTTCAGATTACCAAATGTCATAACGAGCATTGGATTTATTCCAGTGTATTTCTTCTAAGTATTTTCTAACTTCATGATGATTTTTAAATAAATTTAGGATTGTTTGATGTTCATCATTTGTCGTTTTTCAACAAGTTTTGTATCGTTTCAGGAGTTATTCTTTTGTAGTCCAACGAATATTTTTTCTTATTTTTAAGTTCTTGTACCATAATTGAGTTTTGTGCTTAGTGATATATATACATTATGAAAACTTTCTTGCAATTCATTGTATTTTGTATACAATCCATTTGATGGAAGAATACATACTATCTATTAAAAATTGCATAACAGAATAATCTTCTTGAGTTAATTTCTCACAGGTTTCGTATGCTATTTTTCCATCTAAGGTTCCAATAATTTCGTAAATATTTTCTACTTCTTCTTGAGAATATTGTTTTAATTTAAATCCTTTTTCGAGTTCTCTCTAATATATTTTCAGAAGCAAGTTGTAGTAAAGCTTCTCGGAGTTGGTGTACGGCTTAGACCGACATTATCGGATAAAAATTGTTCAGTTATTTTTATCAGTAGGTGTTAAATTGCCAAGGGTTACTTGTTCTGAAATAAAAGTGTATACTTTTTCTTTAGGTTCCATATTTTCATTTCCCTTCTACTATAAGTATTGCAGAAAAACAATAAAAAAACGATATATATTGAAAAAGCAAATTGTATATTGTATACTATCTGTGAGAAAAAAATATAATAAAGGAAGAAGGAAGTAATATGTTTAAAAAAATGTTATTGTCAGAGTACCGTCTAGAACGGTTTGTGATGGTTTAACTAGTGCAAATGAAGGTAAACCTATTTATGAAAAAGCACTAGTACAACACGAAAAATTATGTTAGTGCTTTGACTAAAACAGGGAGTTAATGTTACAGTGTTGGAACCTAAAAGATGAGTTTCCAGATTCATGTTTTGTAGAAGATGTGGCACTCTGTACAAGTGAGTGTGTAATTATTACTCGTCCAGGTGCATTAAGCCGTCGTAAAGAGGCTGTACTACCGGATATGTTAGAAACATTGAAAAAAATTCTATGACAATATTGAGTATATTGAAGATCCTGGAACTGTAGAAGCTGGAGATATTATGATGGTAGGTGATCATTTTTATATTGGGTTATCCGCTCGTACTAATGAAGAAGGAGCGAAAACAAATGATTTCTATCCTAGAAAAGTATGGTTTAAGTGGACAAATGGTACATATGAGTGAAATGCTTCATCTTAAAACAGGGCTGGCATATCTTGAAAACAATAATTTATTAGTTGCAGGAGAATTTAAAACAGCTCCTGAATTTGAAAAAAATATAATAAGATTGAGATTGACATGAATGAAGCATATGGGGCGAATTGCATTTGGGTTAATGATTATGTGATTGTGCCCAGAAGGATATCCAAAAAGTACAAAAAGCAATTGAAAATTTGGGTTATAAAGTGTTAGTAGTTGATACTCGAATTTAGAAAAAAATTGACGGTGGACTTAGTTGTTTATCATTGCGATTCTAACATTTAGATGGTAATTGGGTGAATAATGTGATAGGCAATCAACTGTTAAAGTTGAGTTTGCCTTTTTATAACAGGAGGTGGAGATAATGAAACAAGATGGTAAGTTGTCATTAATATCTCTTATTGGGATTATCATGAGTGCTATTATTGGAGCAGGAATATTTAATCTCATGAAGGAGATGGCAAGTGTGGCGTCAGTTGGCGCAACGATGATTGGTTGGATTGTTACAGGAGTAGGGATGGGTAGTTTAGCACTTTTGTATGCTTAAATTAAATACTGCTAGACCTGATTTAGATGCAGGAATTTTTAGTTATGCTAGGGAAGGGGTTTGGAGATTATATAGGATTTAATTCAGTATGGGGATATTGGATATCCGTTATTATTGGAAATGTAGCGTTTGGAACATTATTATTTAGTGCACTTGGATATTTTTCCCGGTTTTTTGGGGATGGACAAAATATTGCATCCATTATTGGCGCTTCTGTTTTACTTTTGGATTATTCATTATATAGTTACTCAAGGGTTTGGACAAAAGCCGCCTTACTTAATGCAATTGTGATGTTAGCAAAACTTATTCCACTAGTTATTTTTAATTTGTATCGTTACTGCGTTTAAAATCAATTTGTTTGCTGCAGATTTTTGGGGAAATAATGTATTAGATGGGGATTTGGGTAGTGTTGTTGAACAAGTAAAAGGAAGTATGTTAGTTACTGTGTGGGTGTTTATTGGGATAGAGGGTGCTGTCGTGTTCTCTGGTCGAGCAAGAAATAGATCAGATGTAGGGAGAGCAACAGTTTTAGCATTTATTGCTATTACAATCATATATGCAATGATAACAGTTTTATCGTTTGGTATTTTGACAAGGGCAGATATTGCATCCTTACCAAATCCTGCTATGGGATATGTATTAGAAAGTATAATTGGAAAAACAGGAGCAACAATAGTAAATGCTGGAGTAATTATATCAATTTTTGGTGCTTGGATTACGAATACATTATTAGCTGAAGAGATTGCTTATCAAACAGGTGTGCAGCAATTGTTTCCAAAATGTTTTACAATTGAAAATAAAAATGGTATGCCTGCTGTGTCAACGTTTATTACAAACTTTTTAGTCCAATTACTTTTTAATCTCATTTTTATTTACTAGTGAAGCATATAGTGTTTTATCAAGATTATCTTCTGCAACTATTTTATTACCATATGCGTGCGTTGCTTTTTCTTGATGAAAGAAATAGTGAGAAAAGAAAATAAAGGCTCAAAATAACTACAATCGCTTTTAGGTTTGATTTCAACGATATATATGCTGTGGTTAATTATTTCATCAGGGCTATGTGTATGTGGTTTTGACTATCTTAGCTTTATGTCCAGGTACATTAATTTATATATATGTAAAAATATTACAAAGAGAAAATGTTTACAGCTCCAGAGTATGTTATTTTTAAACTATAGTAGGGATATTATTTATATATGGTATATGTAATTTATCTACGCTATTAGTAGGTTAAATTAAAAGATATACATGAAAAGCAATTAATTGGCAGGTTTGTTCGTTCTAAAAATAAAAACATCCAGAAACCTATATGAATTAAGGATTTTTGGATGTTTTTCTTTAATGAAATAGTTAGTATGTGTATGTGTAAACTCCCAGGGTTCTGTAAATTTTAACATTAAGTGAGATACATTATTTTTTAATGAAGTCTAAAAGATAGGATAGAGTAGTATTTTATAAATTTAATTTAACAATTCACGAAAGTTAAAGAT
>BNJT01002143.1_pt1 | contig 11979 bp, 12 predicted proteins | sample 8540491 | NCBI WGS metagenome assembly BNJT01 (sample SAMD00202455, study PRJDB9452) | human saliva metagenome | host: Homo sapiens
ACTGGAGGAGCAGTAGCAAACATAAAAAGACTTGCAACAGAACTTATAAAAGCTAGTCAAGACAAAAAAATAGCAGTGTTATTATGCTTAGACAATGATGAGGCAGGAGAGATTGGTACAAGAAAATTAAAAGAGCAGTTAAAATCAAAAAATATATATGTCTTAGATGTAAGAAAAAATTTACTGAATTTTAATATCTTCTCAGAAGATTTTGAAGAAAAAAAAAAAATTAGAAAGAAGATTTAGCAACTATGTAACATACTTTACAAAGAACATAGATAATTCTTTAGAAGATAGAGGCAGATATTGTTATAAAGACCTGAATGAGCGTTTACAAAAAGACAGATTAGGTTTACTAAAAGATATAGAGGCAGTAAACATCTTAGCAGAAGATATATTAAAATAAAAAAAAGGGGGGTATCTAGGATATGGATACCCCTTTTAAAATGTGTTTTAGACCTATCTCAGAGCGTCATTTTTTTTTAAAAAAATTATTTTCTTGTATTTCACTTACATTTTCAGTTTTTTCTTCAGTTTTTTCTTCAACTTTTTCTTCAACTACTTCATTATCATTTTTTACTTCATCTGTTTTTTTAGCAGTTGTTTTTTTCTTTTTCTTTTTATTTTCTTCTTTTATTCTTTCTATTTCTTCATCTTCTGTTTTCTTTAAAGTTTTAAAATCTTCTTCTAAAAAATTTTTTAATGTTTCTAGTGTTTCTTTAGTTTGCTTTTTATCAGTGTACTTAAAGTTACACATTGTTTCTAAAGTTTCTGTTATTTCTTTCTTTAACTTATTAATTTCTAAGATATCCATAGCAGTTTCAATATCTTCATTATCTAAAGTTGCTTTATTGTTTAGATTTTTCTTTATTGCTCCTAATAGCATATCTAATTCATTTTTTTTATTTTTAGCCATTTTTTAGACCTCCATTTTCTTTGTTTTAGTATACAATGTAATTGTATACTAAACAAGCAAAAATGTCAATCTCAAAAAATGGTATTACTTATTTAATTTCAAGATAAAATATGTTATAATGTTCTCACGAACATATAACAATTTTATTTTCATTAAATAGTAATAGCAATGCTTCTTGTCTTACCGTATATTTCATATACAGTACCACTAGCGTGGACGACAGCATTGTGAGGGGAATGTCCCCTCAACCCCTATTGCAACTACACTCATTAAAAGCAGTGCTTTTATATTCGTTATCGTTGCAGTGGGGAGATTATCCCCACACCCCTTGTTTCGTGATAAAATTTCACACTTAGAGGGACAACTCTAATTGTTCTATTTCATCACGATTAAAAAGCCATTAATATAAATTTTAGGAGTGATAATTTATGGTAGCAAATAATATAATCGTTAAAGAAAATTTAGAAGATGAACTGTATAGAATTGAGTTTAAAATGGAGTATAGACTTGTAAAGCTATTAACATTAAAAGCAGAGTTAGAAAATACTAATCGAACGGACTATGTAAGGCAACTTGTAATAAGAGATTTAAAGAAAATAGTTAAGAGAGAAAATAAAGAAAAAATTGATACAGAAAATACAGATTTTAACAATCTTGTTGAGTATACAGAAGTAGCGAAAGAACTAAGCACAAGCATTAATAAAATGGGTGTTCTTCTAAACCAAGCGATAAGATATAAAGTTTTTAAAGATGAAACAGTTGCAGAAAAATTGGAAACAGACCTATATAGCTTGTACTTAGGAACAATAGAAAATATAAAAAAATATAAGAAGTTATTAGAAAAAAATAATATAAAAGTTGATTATGAAGAAGAAATTGAAAAAGTAATTAAAGAGCAAGAGGAAAAGGAGGAATAATGCCTATTTTTAAAGCAATTGAAAACGGAAAGGGGATAGGAGCATTTACAAATGTTCTTAATTATCTTGTTAGAGCAGATAAAAGTGAAGAAGATAAAAAGGTTATAGTCAGTGGCATAGGAGTAAGTAGCGACCCAAAAAAAGCTAAAAAACAGATGATATATAATAAGTTAGTACACGATAAGCTAGATAAAGAGGCATTATATAAACAGTTTACACAAAGTTTTGATAGTAAAGACAAAGATAAGTTGACGCCTGAGCTAGTGCATAAAATTGGTGTTCTGTTTGCAGAAGAAAATTTTGAAAAATATGGCTTTAAATGTATAGTTGCAACTCACTTCGAGAAAGACCATATCCATAACCATTTTTTCGTGGATAATGTCAATGTCGAGAGTGGACTTAAATATGTTATATTAGATGACAGAGCCAAGAACTCTAAGCAGTATAAAAAAAAGATAGAGCAAGGAAAATTAAAAAATCACGAAAGAATGTTAGATGACCTGAAAAAATCTTCAGATGATATATCGTTCTTCTACGGAATAGATAGAGTTGAGAAAGGCGACAAGAGTATCAATTTGTATGACAAGAAGTTGTATAAGAGTGTAGAAAGTGGCTTTCTAGGTAAAGTAATCAGGAATTGGAACTCAATTTTATACGATAAAACTACGAATTTAAGCAACTTCATAGAAGTTCTACAAAGTAAAGGTATATATGCAAAAGTCGACAATCACGAGGTTTATTTCTCTAGAAAAGAGATAAAGGACAACAAAAAAGATAATTATGTAAGACTAAGCTATTTAAAAAGTCTCCTTAATTATCAGTTTAAGCAAAGTGATAGTGAAAATACATTTGAATTTAAAAAAAGTATGGAATTACTAGATAAACAGAAGAAAAAAGAAAAAGACATAAGAGAAGTTGCAGTTGCAGATAACAAGAGAAGTAATGGCAAAGAGAAAGAGAAAGCAGAGATAGAAAAAGAAGTTCAGCTAAATTTAAAGAAAGAGGGATTAATAAATCTTATAGGAGAATATAAGAAAGAGATAGGAAAGACAATAGAAAGCTATTTAAATACAAGTTATAGAATACCAGAGAATACAGAATACGAAAGGAATTTTAAAAAAGAATTTAATGCAGAAATAAGCTCTAATTCTTATAGTTTAAGAGATAAATTTGAAAAAGAAACTATAAAATTTATCTTAGTAAGTTATAAAAAAAGTACAGAAAACATAGATAAAAAAGTAAGTGCAGATTTTTTAAAGTCTACACTAAAGAAAAGTACATCTTTTTTTACAACAAAAGAACTAGCAAAAACTGAATTTGTGGCAGAAAATAGCAGTACAGAAAATACAAAAAGAATTTTAGTAGATAAATATTTTCAAGCACCATCTCAATATGAAATTGAAAAGATGAACGAAAAAACATTAGAAGAAACGATAAATCAAGTGTCTAAGTCTTTTAATAATGCAGTTGCAAATGTCAAAGACTACATAGAAAATTCTAAAGAGTATCAACTAAAAGCAAGAGTTGAGGAGATATTTAAGAGCAACTTGGAAGAAAAAAACAGTATAGAAAAAGTCAAGGAAGATTTAGTAAATATGTACAATCCTTATTATTTTAGAGATGTAGATATACCAAGCGAAGTAGTTAAGTTAAGCAGAGAATGGGAAGAAAAGCAAGAGAAAGATAGACAAGAAAGAATAGAGGCATATATGGAAAAATTTAAAAAGAAGAAGAATGATGATTATGAGTACACTTATAGCAGTTCTTCCACATCTACAACATCTACAACAACAAAAACTACAACAACAGTAGATAGAGAGGAAAAGAACTCTATCGAAGACGCTATAAGAAATCAACGCCTAGCAGAAGAAGAAAGACTAAGAGATTTAGCAAATGCAGAAAGCAACAAGAAGAAAGTAAAATCTGTTATAATAGAAGATAAGGGAAATAAGGGAAAAGATAGGGAAATAGAATAATAGGAGGTAATTATGGGTATTCCACAAGTAGCACCACCACCACAACAAAAAAATAACAGTGAAAATATATTTGCAGTTGCAGATAAAATAGCAAGTTCAGTAGAAGTATTAGAGGAAACTAATAGTTTAAATGCAGAACTAAAAGAAGATTTAAAAGAAACTAGAACTAGAGTTATAAAAGAAGTGGCAGATTTAAAGAAATCTTTACATAGCCACAAATGGATAAGCACCAAGAAAGCGATATTAACAGCAGAGATTAACAACCTTTTAAGAGTTTTAATGCTATTTTTAGTAATGTATTTTCTATATAACATAGCACCAAATTTAACAAGCACTTTAACAGCTATACTAAAGATTTTTTCTGTACTTGTAACAGTCCATATAGCAGTAAGTGTTTACAGAATAATAGTTATTTCAAAAAGCAAAGATGAAGAAGATTAAAACTTCTGTTAGACCATTATAAAAGCCACTCTTTAGTGGCTTTTTTTAATAGTCTAACCTCTCTCTTTTTTACTTCATTTGTAGTATAAATTATATAAATATTATTTTGATTATCTAATATTATTTTTTGCTTAATATAATCAATATTTCAATTTTTATACAACATAATATATCAATATGTTTATATTAGTATACAATTATATTTTTTTATTTTATATTGGTATTAAAAGATAAATAGATATACTATATAATATTCTATATAAAATATTATATAGTTATATAAGTTCTATTTTTATTTATTTATGTTTTTTTAAAATTTTTATTTTTGAAATAAAAACTAATAAATATCAAAAATATAGAAATTTTTTTAACTTTTTTTCCTTTAAAATCAATACCTAGACATTTTTAAAAAAATAAAATCGGAATACCTTAATAAATCAAAAGTATTTTTAAAAAAATACTCTTAACAGTACATTTTATCTATACTTTAGATACTATATATAATGTTATACATAATACTATATATTTTTACTATATATTACATATATTGTTATTATATATATAAATTTCTTCCATTTTCTTGAATAAGTGGTATAATATAATTAATCAGTGATAGTTACTGATAAATAGTATATAGCATTTACTGATAATATTTTCTTTTTTTATTTTCAATATAAAATTGCTATCAATATTACTATATATGCTATATAATAATATACATATATTTAAGTTTTTTTATTTGAGGGAGGTTTAAAAATGGATATTCATTTCAAGACACAAGAAAAAATTAACAATGTAAAGCAAAAGATTAAAGAGAAAGTGAAATTAAAAGAGATAATAAAACAGAACTTTGGCAATAGTAATGCAAGATACAAAGAATGGCTAGATAAATATAACTCAAATTTTACAGCAGATGAGTTAGATTTTCTCAATTATACAGTTATTGTAGAAGATGTAGATGTAGATAGTATTCAAGAAAATAAAGAAATTAAAGAAGTTAAAGAAATTAAAGAAATTAAAGAAGAAAGCAGTATTTTAACAGTACCTGTTCCAAGTCCAAATCAAATTGCCTTAATGAGCCGTCAGGATAGAGAAAACTTTTTGTTAAGTAATGCAGTAATACAAAAACTTGTAAATCTTCTTACTACTCAAACTAATACTAATACAAAAGAAATAACAGAAATAGATGATATAATTAAAGATACAAGACATCTTAGAGATATAAAACCACAGAATTTAAGAATTTCAGAAGTAGTTTATAAAGAATTCGTAGATATTTGTAAGAAGAACAATTTAACTATCACTAATGCTATAAACTCATTGTTGCTAGATTTTATAGACAAATTCAAATAATGCTATATATTTTACTATATATTTTGTTATATATTATGTTATATATTATGCTATATATGTTGCTATATATAGTATATAATCTAAAGGAGCAGGAAGAAATGGAAAAAGAAAAAGAAATGGAAAAAATAATCAAGAACTTAGAAAAGCTAATGGCTAAAGATTTTGATTTCATCAATGCAGGTAGAATAGTTGTAGCCACAGAAAACAGAAATATAGATATAGATATAGTAAATTCAATCTGTAATAGATTAAAGGTAGAAACTAACCACATAAACAAGGACGAGTTAAAAAAGATAATAAAAGAAATTAAAATAGAGTTAGATTATTTGTTAGATTATTTAGAGCCTGAAATACCAAAATTAAAAAGACTAAAAACAGATTAATACTGTAAATAAACCACCGTTTTTTTACAATATAGCAAGGTTATAGTAAAAAGTTAAAAGAAGTATAGAAAATTCGTTAGAAAAAGTGAAAATAATTATCAAGGGGGTTTTATTTCAAAAATGAATTGGGGATATGTAAGAGTTTCAACTAACATTCAAGATGAAACAAGACAGATAAATTCGTTGCTAGGAGCAGGAGTAGAAAGACAAAATATAATAGTGGAAAAATGCAGTGGTAAAGACTTCAACAGACCATTATATTTAGATTTAATCAATAATAAGTTAAAACCATTTGATACTTTATATCTAACTAAGTTAGACCGATTAGGAAGAAATTCGGCACTTTTAGAAAAAGAAATAAAAAAGATTACAACTCAAAGGCTATGTAGTATAAAATTCGTGGAGCAATCTATGTTAAATTATATAGTTACTAAAGAAAACTTAAATACTGAAAATGATATTTTCAAAGGATTACTTCTGTATATCGTATCATTTTTATCTGAATGGGAAAGAGGAGCAATGTTAGAACGACAAAGGAGAGCCTACGACAATTTAGAGAGAAACGAACAAGGCAAGTTAATAAGCAGAAGAACAGGGAAAGTCGTAGGTAGAGAAAAGAAAGTAAATAGTCTAACATCAGAAGAAAAAAACCTTATAAAAGATTGGATTAAAGGGAAAATAACTTGCGTTAGAGTAATGGAAATACTTAAAATCAGTAGACCTACACTAAAAAAAATTAAAGCAGAGTATCTTGAAGAAGAAATAGAACTCTAACAGTTATTTTAATTTTTCTTTTAATATCAATATAAAATTATATGTTATATGTATGGTATAGTTATAACATATCATAGAAAAAAGACTTCATTCGAGGGGAGAACAGAAGTCTTTTTTTATTTAGAGCAGTAATTGAAAAAAGACTTTATTACTTCTACAAAGTTGAGGAGCATAAAATCTTTTTTACTAATAACTACTACAAACCTATTATATCATCAAAGTTTAAAAAATAAAAATTACTTTTTTTTAAATTATATAATAAAATTAAAAATAGCACCTATTGGAGTAAGTGCTATTTTCGTTCCATTTTTTTTGCATTAATAATCGTTTTCAAATTAATTATAAACTTTTATTTTTTAAATGTCAATGTTATAATTAATCGTTCCATTTTTCTTCTTTTCTCCTCGAGAGGAGGTGTAAGATGAAAAAAGCATTTTTAATCGTTTTAGCAATAGCATTTTTCTTGCTATTGTTCTTTTCAAAAAATGTTTATATAACTATTAATCTTTAGTTGTAACTTTTTTGAGGGTATATAAGTCATTGGAGTGGCTTATATGCTCTTTTTTTTGTTAGCTAATATAATTAATCAAAGCTATCTAAAAAACTTCAAATTTCACTATCCTAGACATTCATTTAGCCACATTATAAATTAAAACACATCAAGACAAACAAATGTATAAATATACAAATCAATTTTAAAGCGTTTATATAGTGTTTTTTTAAAGTTTTTTTATTCTTAAATGATTAATTATACCACTTGCACCTATAAAATCAAAAAAATTCGGCTATGCTATCAATTTTTAAATACTATTTTTAAATTAACATCAATATCGTTATAGACAAAATAGAAAATAAATTAAAGGGGGGAGGGGGGGATTGTCCTTGTTTAAAGTCCTAGCCGACATAGTCGGGGCGTTGAAGATATTGATTACAACTTTACTAGCGTATCGGCTCTTGAGCCGAACAGTTGTAATCAAGGGTTGCTTGTTAATTTTTAGTCATTTGTAACTTGTTAGACTATAAAAATTGTTTTTTTAAAATTTTTGACTTCATCACAATTAAAATTTTTTAAAGATTTTTGTTTTTAAAAAGCAATTAAAAAAACGAAGTGAAAAAAAGTCCTAGTCAGACTAGTCTTTTTTATATATCTTTTATTATTATATCTTTTAGGAAGAAAAACAAGACCTTTCAAAACACGACAAAATGGACTGTTAAGACCCCCCGATTTTTTTAAAAAAGCACACTTTTGGGGGAATAAAAGCACACTTTTGGGGGAATAAAAGCACACTTTTGGGGAAATAAAACACATTATATAGTTATTATGTTTCTTTTTAATTATTTTTTTATTGATAATAAAAAAATTTTTTTATTTTTTTATAATTAAAAAAATTTGAATTAAAAAAACATCATTTTTTTATTTTTATTTACAAAGTGCTTTTTTTATGCTATTATAGTTGTAAATAATGAAAAAAATAATTAAATTAGTAGTTTAAAAAAAGCACATCAAAATATTAAAAAAAGTGTTAAAATTTAAAAAAAGGAGAAAAAAATGAAAAAAAGATTAATATTTCCAAAGGAAAAAAATCAAGTTTTTAATTTATCACAATGATTTTTAATTTTTCTTATTCTTGCAGGATTAAAGAAAAAAATGAGTTAAGTTGTTTTTATGTCAATTTGTTACAAAGTTATGGGAAAAAGGTACAGATACTGTTACATTTACTTTTTGAAGAATTAGCTAAAAATTTCTGATTTTTAAAAAGAAATATAAACACTGAAGAATTTGAAAAAAATTAATACTAGAAACTAATGCTAAATTACAGACAAAAGTTTATAGTTTTAAAGAAGTGCTAGACAGTGGAAAGATTAAAACTACTCAATTTGTCTTATTTACAACTTTTACCACTAATCCAGACGCAAAAACAGTAACAGTAGAAGTTCATAGAAATTTTGTAAAATTATTAAATACTTTCAATGAAAATTTTACAGAAGTGGACTTAAAGAAATTTGTTACATTAAAGAGTAAATATAGTCAATTAATTTACAAAGAATTAATGCAATATAAAAGCAGTGGATATAGAATAATAAAAAAATAGATGAACTTGTAGAAAAAAACTTAATATTCCTTCTTCTTATTATACCATCAATGAAAAAAAGGAGAAATAACTTATAGAATAAACATTTTTATCAAGTAGAATATTAGATAAAGTAAAAGAAGAACTTGCAGAAAAAAATTAGAAGATTTTTAACTATGAATTTAAGTCTTTAAATAGAGAAAAAAAGAAAGGTAGAAAGAAATTCACACATATAGAATTTACTTTTTAAACCAATAAGAGAAAGTATACAAAATAAAGATATTCAAGATATTGAAGTTGCAGAAGTTGTTGAAAAAAATAATACCACAAATGAAAAAAAGCAATATTAAAGGAAGTTTCTAAATCACTTCTTGAAAATGCTACTGAAATAAAGAATAATGATACACTTTCAGAAGAAGAAAGAAAAGAAAAATTATTAAAAATGTTAAGAGAAAATCTAGAATTACTAGAAAAAGAAACAGAAGAAATAGAAGAAACTAACGAAAATACAGATACTATAGTCAATAAAATAAATGAATTTTGCAGTTATTGGCACTTAGAAAGCAAACAGAGAGAAAAGTTAATTGCTCTAACTAATAAATTTAGTTCAGAAGAAATAGAAAAAGAACTTGAAAGAATTGAGGCAGAAACTAATAATAGAGCAGAAATTGACAGACTTAAATATGTTAAAGCTTGTGTAAACAACGCAGATACAGAAATTACAAAAAGACTAGCAAAAGCAGAAAAGAAAGCTAAAGCAGAGGCAGAAGTGGAAGTTGTGGAAGTAAAAGCAGAGGAAGTTATAGAAAGTTTTGATAATTTCTTAAAGAGTTATAAATAATAAAGGAGTATAAGAGATGAAAGAATTAAAGAACGAATATGAACTAAATGATACTAGACAAGTTACTTTACCTAGCTTGAATATAGGAGAAGAACTAACAGAACTTGCTATATATATAATTTTAAATATAGAAAATATTTTAAATGATAATGAAGTATTAAAAGAAATTACAGATATAGATTTTAAGTATCTTCCAAACTCTTTTTTAAAGAACTTAATTAAAGAAGTCATTAAATTTCAGTTGAGTAACACCAATTTAAAAGAAATTTCAAATATAGAAAGTTTTAAAAATGATATAGAAAAAGCAAAAGAAACTTTAAAAAATGATTTTGATTATTATTGCAATAACTTTACTTTAAGCAGAGTAAAAGAGATTAAGAAAAAACTAGAAACATACTATTACTATAAAAAAATGTGGGATTGCTTTGACACTAGAGTTAATAAAGATAAAAATTTACTCTTAGAATTTAAAAATAATATCTTGAGCCTTGCAGATGAAATTCAAGTTAATGCAGAAATAACAGATAATGTCGCTAAAATAGGGGAACTTCCTGATATTGTAGATATGGCACACAAAAAGAAAGACAACAGAGTTTTTACAAGAACAGGACTAGATAATTTCTTATACCTAATGAAGAAAGAAATTGCCATTTTTATGGCAGAAACAAGCATAGGTAAGACAAGTTTTGTATTAGATTTAGCGTTAAGGTTAATAAAAAACAATTATAAAGGCATTCTTTTTAGTTGTGAAATGGACTTAGAGCAAATCGGACACAGAGTAATAGCAAATGAATTAGGAATACCACTTACTTTTTTACAAACTGATGAATTATACGATAAATTAATGCAAAAAAAAGAAATTAGAGAAGATGTTGAAAAAGTTAAAAAATTGATGAACCTAACACTTTACAATGGAACATTTACTCTTAGCAAGATAGAAAGCTATATTAAAAAGTTTATTATAGCCGAAGAAAAGTTAGATTTCATAGTAATAGACTATCTTCAACTACTTGACCTTGATGAAAAAACGGCTAATACATACGAAAAAACGAGCCAAATCTCTAAGAGATTAAAACAAATAGCAGTAGAAAATAATATCTGTATATTGTGTATTTCTCAAATATCTAGAGCGTACCAAACAAGAAAAGACAAGTTAAAACAAGGTGAAAAATTTTATCTAAATGTGAGTGACATAAAAGATAGTAGCCAGGTGGAGCAAGACGCCTCTCTTGTAGTGGGACTTGTAGCAGAAAGTGTAGAAAAACAAGGACTAGGACTTAAAAAACTTGTAAATCTACAAGTGCTAAAACAAAGATATGGAGTAACAACAACAGATTTTTATGTAGAATTTATAACAGAAACTCAAAAATTTGACTATACAAGAATAAATAAAGCATTTAATTATGTTCCACCAAAAACAGAAGAAGATGAACTAATAGAAAAGGTTAGCGAATATGGAGAAGTACAAAAGATGTTTTAATCTAGCCTCACAAGGCTATATTTTCAACGACCGACTTACAGTCGGACAAAGGAGAAGTTATGGCAAATCAATTCTTTAGAGATAAAATGCTAGTCCTAGATTATGAAGAAAATCTATTTAATAATCTTGGATATAATGCAGAAGAATTAGCAAAAGATAATACATTATTAGACTGTATAGACAATAATTGTAATGGCAAAAGAGCAGGTTTTTTCTTGAGTAGAAACGATAACTGTTATAAATTTAGATGTAATCGTTGCAAAAAAATTTTTGATATAATAGATTTCTTCCAATGCCTTAAAGGACTAGAGCATTTAAAAAAGAGTGAAGTATGTAAGATTATCTTAGATTATATAAAAGATAGTAATATTCAAAAAGATGAAGTACAAAAAATTAGGTGCAGTACAAAAGAATTTATAATAGAAAAAAGAGAAGAAAAAAACATTAAGAATAATAACTATTTAGATTACTATAACACTTGCAGAGAGAACTTAAAAAAAAATTTTAATTATATGCTTAGCAGAGGCTTTTTAGAGGCAGAAAAAGAGCAACTATATAATTTAGGAATAGGCTTAGATAATAGCAATAAAAATAGCTTTATAGTGTTCCCAATCACGAATTACAGTTATATAAAAAGATATTTAAAGACTATAACAATAAATGATGAAGAAACTAGATATAGTAACTCTTGTAAGTTGAAAGAAGATAGCCATTACTGTTTTAATCTACATAAGATTAAAGACCATTCAATCATTTTCATTTTTGAGGGTATAATGGACTGTCTAACAATGCAAGTAATTAATCAAAAATTTTTTTATCTATTGCA
>BNJT01001224.1_pt1 | contig 11956 bp, 8 predicted proteins | sample 8540491 | NCBI WGS metagenome assembly BNJT01 (sample SAMD00202455, study PRJDB9452) | human saliva metagenome | host: Homo sapiens
AAAAAAAGCCCTGAAAACAAGGCGGGTCTTTGACAGTTTGTTTGCCTAAATAGGCATAAAAAAAGTCCTGTAACCCGCATATAGCCTACACTTCTCACTTGAAATTTTTGTCAAAAATATTCGTTTTTAATATATAGTATTTTCTAGTATAATAAGGTGTGGAGTTATCTATGAAAGTTACTACATCAAAAATCAAAAATGCAGAGTCCTTCTACATTTCTAAAAGCTTTTATAAATGACAAAGGGGTTAGCACCTCTGTAAATGTACGCAAACTTGGCACTCTTACTGATTTATTAAAAGAGCATGGATCCACTAGAGATGATGTTATGAAATGGGCTCGTGCTGAGGCAAAACTTGAAACACAGAAGTACAAAAAAGATAAAATAGTAAATATTTCTTTTAACTCAAGCAAAAGACTACAGCCACAGCAACAAGTCTTCTATCGTGGAGGTTATCTGTTTTTGCAGTACTTTTATTATAAACTTGGCTTACATAAAGTTTGCAGAAAGATAAGGGATAAGTATAGCTTCAGGTTTGATATCAACTCGATATTATCCGATTTGATTTACTCCAGAATACTCGAACCTTCCAGTAAACGCTCAAGTTACTCTTGTTCTATGGATTTTTTAGAGCCACCATCTTACCAATTACATGATGTATATCGCTCTTTAAATGTACTGGGCAAGGAATGTGACCTTATACAATCTGAAACTTATAGAAATAGTCATTTAGTGGGTAAGCGCAATGATAAGCTTCTTTTTTATGATTGTACTAACTATTATTTTGAGATTGAGGATGAAGATGGCATTAAAAGATATGGCAAAAGCAAGGAACATAGACCAAACCCTATAATACAAATGGGTATGTTTATGGATGGTGACGGTATTCCACTTGCTTTTTCTCTTTTTCCCGGAAATGCAAATGAACAAACCTCTATTAAACCACTTGAAGAAAAAATTTTAAATGAGTTTGATTGTCAAAAGTTTATTTACTGTAGTGATGCCGGACTTGGTTCAGAAAAAATAAGAAAGTACAATCATATGGGTGAAAGAGCTTTTGTAGTCACTCAATCAATAAAAAAGCTTAATGCACAGGATAGGCAATGGGCTTTAGATACTAAAGGATTTAAAAGTTTGTACGATAATAAAGTGGTAGACCTGGCTGAAATCTCAAAGGATGATGAGACTATATATTACAAAGATGTTCCATATACACCAAAAGATTTATCTCAAAGACTTATCATCACATATTCACCAAAATATGCCAAATACCAAAAAACTATTAGAGAAAAACAAGTTGACAGAGCTAAGTTAATGCTTGAAAAAGGCAGTATCAAAAAAGAAAGAAGAAATCCTAATGATCCGGCCAGGTTTCTTGGCAGTATTGCAGTAACTGATGATGGTGAAAAAGCAAATGTACATAACTTTCTTAATACAGACAAAATAGATGAGGAGGCAAAGTATGATGGTATGTATGCCGTCTCAACAGACCTACTTGACGATAATGTAAGTGAAATACTAAATATAAGCGAAAAGCGTTGGCAAATAGAAGAATGCTTTAGAATTATGAAAACCGAGTTTGAAGCAAGACCGGTATTTTTACAAAGAGCTGATAGAATTACTTCTCACTTCTTAACCTGCTTTTTAGCCTTGATTATTTACAGATATATTGAAAAATTTTTAGACCACAAGTATACATGCGAAGAGATTCTAAATACCTTAAAAGATTTTAATTTTGCATATGTAAAAGAGCAAGGTTTCATACCCCTATATAAACGAACAGAGCTCTGAGATAAACTATCATGAGATTTGTCATTTTAATACAGATTTTTGAATTTATAACAAAAAGTCAAATGCGGACAATACAAAAACAAAGCAAAGGAAAATAAAAATACTATTTTTAGTTTTCAAAACGAAATAAAAATGCCCTGAAAAGCCAGTAAAAACACTGGGTTTCAAGGGCATTTTAACTTTTGAAACTGTCAAAGATGGGGGTAAAACCTCTCATTTTAATTTTTATCAAATCTTGAATTAGAACCAACACTCCCTGTACCAGCTACACCTCTTCTATATACCCTATTACCAGGACCTCTTACGTCTCTGTCATGGCTTGTCGGTCTGTTCACTCTTTTTATAAACATGACTACATCTATCAATATGATATCTCTCAACTTTATCTGCTGGTATATAATCTAAAAACTTTTGCATTTTACTGTCAATGTAGGAACTACCCCACCACCTAAACTACATGTTGCAACTAAAATTGCCACCACTTTAATCAAACTTATCTTCATTTTTCCTCCTTCTATTATATTTACTTAAGCCCTAGCATACTCACTTTTCATTTAAATTATAAACTATATTCTTATTTAATATCTTACTTATTTTTTTACAAAAATAATGTATAATTACGTACGCATTTTTACTTTCTCCTTAGAACATGCTGACAAATAATAGCCTACTAAAGACATATATCTGAGCTCGACTATTTCTTTATCTATTAATTCTATATTAAGTATTAGTTCAAACCGGGTCTTCAACACTTAGTCATATATAAAACCCTCCAAAGTCTTATAAATAAAGGATTTTTGATGTCGAATTTTCTTTATTTTATTGTTGTATAGCCTAACTTCCGTCGTTTCTCTCAAAAACCTAGTACTCTAGGTATCCAAGAGCATGCAGTTTTGAAAGAAATTGTCGACTTCAGCTTTGGTTAAATAGAGGGCATCAAGGTTACTAAAACCAACCAGTTTTTTAACCTTTTCGTTAACGGCCTGGTCTCTTGATATATTGATATATGTATTATCACCTTTATTTACCACCCTAAAATCACGCATAAAGTTAATCAAGTCATAAGAGTTTATTTTTATTCTTGAAACACTTGATTTCTAATACTCTTTAAAAAGAAACAAACTAAGGTAGCATATCAAAAATGCCCGTAGATTGTTTTCTTTTTTTCTGTAAATAAACAGGCCTTGCATCCAGGTATGATTTTTGTAAGTCTAAAAAGATTCCTCGATTTTCCATAGGCTATGGTATGTCTTATATACCTGTAATGGCTCCATGTCTATCTCAGATGTAACTAAAATGTTATATCCTGCATATTTAAGATCTTCATCAATCTTAGATTTATTTAAATCTATTATAGGCTTTATTGTCTTGCCTGTACTATCTTTTAGTTATGATGTCTAAATATTTAGCACAATCTCCAAGTTCATCTTTAGCGATATTTTTTTGTATGTAGAAAACTTTGAAGCTTTTATCGACCATTTTCATTATTTCAAGTCTTTGTTTCTTTGCAAGGTTAGGATTATAAGAAACGATATGCTTTTCTTTTACAGAGAACTTTGTAACACTCTCTTTTCCTGTTTCCGAATCAATCTCTTTAAAGCTGTAGTCAAAGCTGTCAATACATGATTTAAGACGAAAAGATATATTACCTCTTTCATCAGTGTAATTAGAAAAGACATTTGTATCATTCTCAAGTAGAACCCATTTCTTTTCCTTTTCGCTTAGATTCTTACCATGTATTGATTTTGAAAATATATAGCCGTCATTAGCTTCTTTAACTGCAGCATAAATATTTCTTGCACAATTAAGTCCTTTATCAGCCACCTGAATCGTCTTGCCTGATACGCTGTGTCGTTGCTTCATTTCTTCAATAACTTTTCTAATATATGGCTTTTCCGATTCATTTCCGGGATACATTTGCATGGAGACAGGTACAAGATCGGCATCTAAAAGTAAAGCTTGCCCTATTATCGGAGAGTGCCTATTCTCTTTTGAAGGTCCCTTTTGCTTGTCATCGCTAGGAAGATCAATTTCAAAGTAATAATTAGTACAATCGAAAAAAATACATTGCTTAAATCTCTTTTTAAAAATATTTTTTTCATAAGAGTGATTAAATAAATCAATGTACTTTTTTATAAGACTCTCCTATGAAAGAACACCCGTCATATACTTGGTCTTCAGAGATTGTAGAGCTGCTATAAAGGTATGGAAAGACATGAGAGGCTGTCTTTGACTTAGAGCATGGAGATATAACTCTTGCATAAATAAGTTGTTTAATTAAGTCAAATACAGAGAACTGAAAACGCATTTGAGAAGCAAGTATATCAATAGTTTCTTTAACATCAAGCTCATCAATTAATGAGTAAAAGTAAGAAGTGCCCTATATTAAGTTCAACAGGGGTGGAAAATGCACGAGGACGGGATTCTTCAGAAAGAATCTTTGTTCTGTTCTCGTTTTGCTCTTTTACATAGTCACTGTAAAATTTAACAGGATCAGGAATCTCACCTGAAATCAAATCCTCAACATAACCAAAAGATTTTTACATTTTTTTGTTCTTGGTTGCTTTTTATCCTTATCCCAAAATGATTCATACATCTGAAGATAAGTACCTTTTTCTTCTTTTTCTTTTCTCAAAAATAAGCCATAAACACCTCTAAAAAGTAAAGTACTATGAAGTGCTATGATTATAACATGCAAAAAAAAATTTTTTTCAATTTTTTTGAATATTTTTATGGCAGAAAAAGCCTTTTAAAATAAAGGGTTTAAAAAGAATTGCATAAAATTAGATGGTTTATTAGAAATTTAAAACGTCGGAACTTTCATAGTACTTCGACGGAAGACGGGTATCACTTTAATTATCAAATAACTAAATATTAATAAAACCATTATCGTTCAGTTTCTATTGTTTTTTTGAACATTATTTACAACTAATGTTGTTTATGTTGAGCAATTGACATCTCTCCCCCATGATATTATTGCATCAACAAATATATTTGTAGTATAAATTTTAGTAGTTTAAGGAGGATAAGATAATGAAGAAATTAGTTTGCAGTCTTTTAGCATTAGGTATTATGTCAAGCTTAACAGTTCCGGCTTTTGCATATACTCCTGCTCAACCAAAACCTGGGTTTGTTGTGGATTACAGCGTTGATAATGTTGCTAGTTATGAAGGTGACTTTGGAACATCTGGAACAAGTCTGTTTTCTATTAGAGGAAATAGAAACGTTATATTATTAAATAGCGGCGTATCAAGATATGTAAATCCTAATACAGGCAACTACTATGCATCAGGTGCAACAACAGTTATAAACAGAATAACACGCGAAACTGTTTACCACACAACAACTGTACGTCTTGTAAAAGGAAAAACTGTTCTTGTAGAGGGTAGCGCTTCCGGATACGGTGAAGTATGGGCCACTACACCTGAAACCCCTACTCCTGGAAAAGGCCAAAGTATATTGGAAAGAGTAATATGACAAATTTGTAAAATGTATTATTTAGCAAAGAACAGATTAATTTGTTCTTTGCTATCTTATTATAACAGGAGAAATATACGCAAAATAAAAAGATATACCTACTGCTTTCTATCTTATTACTATTCTTACAGGGTTGTTCCGGAAATGCTCTACGACTTCAGATATGCAGGAACAAAAGACTTTTTACCAAGTCGTTGATAATTATAAGTCTGATAAATATACAAAGGCTGAACTAAAAATAATAGAAAATGATTCCTTTATGAATAATCTACAAAAGCTTTAATACTGAACTTAATTCAACGGATATCGTTGATTTTTATGATATGAAATATCAGACTGTTGATTTTATAGGTAAGTGGGATAAACCTAAGGATTTGGCAAACGGATACGGTCACAAAGATTTAACAGATCAGGAAATAACTATACATGGGAAAAATGAGTATCTAACTCCGGTAAACGCTTTGATTTTAAATCAAAAAACAATGGAAAAACTTAAAATAGATTATTTTTTTCAGAGCAGGATTTTTATATATAACGGTGAGTTCCCTATAGTACTTGGCTGGGGCTTTAAGAAATATTATAATATTGGCGATACAATTCCTATAGCATATCTAAGAGAAAACTTTACAGGCAAAGTAGTAGGTTTTTATGATGAAGATTTGGTCTTTGACAAATGGTTTTATTGCAACAGCTATTCAACCATTATAGTTCCATATATGGATAATCTGGAAAGTAAGGACGATTATGAAAACAGAGAGGAATTTTTTTCTACACATATAACACATTTAGAAATTTAGGCTATATATATTTCCCAAATACCCTAGATTATGAAAAATAAAGATGCTGTGGAAGAATTAGCTCAAAAATATAATTTGGATTACACTGTACTGAGAGGTTATTAAAATGATAATACAAGTTAGATGTCGGCTTATAAAATTGGCCGACATATTTTATTTTTTTAAATTATAATATGTATTCATTAACTAAAAAAAGCCCTGAAAACAAGGCTTGTAAAATAAAAAAAGAGCGCGAGACGGGACTCGAACCCGCGACCCCGACCTTAGCAAGGTCGTACTCCACCAACTGAGCCACTCGCGCATATCTGTATATTACCACTACTGTTATTTATTGTAAAAATATACCTTCAAAACTGCCTACCAAATTCCGAGTATTATAAATTTCTATCCTTCTTGGTTAAACCCTCGACCTATTAGTAACCATCAACTTAATACATTACTGTACTTACATCTTGGCCCTATCTACCTCGTAGTCTTCAAGGGGTCTTACTGTTTTTCACATGAGATATCCCATCTTGAGGGGCTTCACGCTTAGATGCCTTCAGCGTTTATCCCGTCCCGACATAGCTACCCTGCCATGGAGTTACTCTCCAACAGGTACACCAGCGGTCAGTCCGTCCCGGTCCTCTCGTACTAAGGACGGCTCCTCTCAAATATCTTACGCCCACGCCGGATAGGGACCGAACTGTCTCACGACGTTCTGAACCCAGCTCGCGTACCGCTTTAATGGGCGAACAGCCCAACCCTTGGGACCTGCTACAGCCCCAGGATGCGATGAGCCGACATCGAGGTGCCAAACCACTCCGTCGATGTGAACTCTTGGGAGTGATAAGCCTGTTATCCCCAGGGTAGCTTTTATCCGTTGAGCGATGGCAATCCCACTTTATGCCACCGGATCACTAAGTCCTACTTTCGTACCTGCTCCACCCGTCGGTGTCGCAGTCAAGCTCCCTTCTGCCTTTGCACTCTTTGAATGGTTTCCGACCATTCTGAGGGAACCTTCGAGCGCCTCCGATACTCTTTCGGAGGCGACCGCCCTCAGTCAAACTCCCCGTCTGGCATTGTCCCCCACCCGGATAACGGGTGCAGGTTAGAAATCCAGCAATACAGGGTGGTATCCCAACGGCGACTCTGCATAAACTGGCGTCCATGCTTCTAGTCTCCCACCTATCCTGTACGAGTATTACCGAATCCCAGTACCAAACTGGAGTAAAGCTCCATGGGGTCTTTCCGTCCTGGCGCAGGTAACCAGCATCTTCACTGGTACTTCAATTTCACCGGGTGCATTGTTGAGACAGCGCTCAAATCATTACGCCTTTCGTGCGGGTCGGAACTTACCCGACAAGGAATTTCGCTACCTTAGGACCGTTATAGTTACGGCCGCCGTTTACTGGGGCTTCAATTCAAAGCTTCGTTTCCTGACTTCTCCTCTTAACCTTCCAGCACCGGGCAGGCGTCAGCCCATATACTTCACCTTGCGGTTTCGCATAGACCTGTGTTTTTGCTAAACAGTTGCTTGAGCCTTTTTTCTGCGACCACTATTTCTAGTGGCACCCCTTCTCCCGAAGTTACGGGGTCATTTTGCCGAGTTCCTTAACAATGCTTCTCCCGCCGGCCTTAGGATTCTCTCCTCATCTACCTGTGTCGGTTTGCGGTACGGGTACATATAACACAATAGCGGCTTTTCTTGACGGCTCCCTAACCGACTTCCCTACTAAACTTCGGTACGCATCACGTTTTCCCTTTGCATGGTGGTTTTTCCTCCCATACAGGTACTTCGCTTGCCCCGGTTTTTGTCCTCCCGGGTTCGGTTTTAGTCTCCGTGTCCCCACAGTTCTGATTATATGTAGTACAGGAATCTGTACCTGTTATCCATCGACTACGTCTTTCGACCTTGCCTTAGGCCCCGACTTACCCTGAGTAGATCAGCTTTACTCAGGAAACCTTAGATATTCGGCCAAGAGGATTCTCACCTCTTTCTCGCTACTCATTCCGGCATTCTCTCTTCTTATTACTCCACCATTCCTTCCGGTATGGCTTCTACGCCTCTAAGAATGCTCCTCTACCAATGTATAATATACATTCCTAGGCTTCAGTGGTGTGTTTTAGCCCCGGACATTTTCGGCGCAGGACCTCTCGACTAGTGAGCTGTTACGCACTCTTTTAATGTATGGCTGCTTCTAAGCCAACATCCTAGCTGTCTTCGAAATCCCACATCCTTTTCCACTTAACACACACTTTGGGACCTTAGCCGTAGGTCTGGGCTCTTTCCCTTTTGACTACCCAACTTATCTCGTGTAGTCTGACTCCCGTCAATCATCTAGCCGGCATTCGGAGTTTGATATCTCTTGGTAGGCTTTGACGCCCCCGCAAAAATTCAGTGCTCTACCTCCGGTAGACTAATAACGAGGCTAGTCCTAAAACTATTTCGAGGAGAACCAGCTATCTCCGGGTTCGATTGGAATTTCTCCCCTATCCACACCTCATCGCCACCCTTTTCAACGGATGTGCGTTCGGTCCTCCATTCACTTTTACGCGAACTTCAACCTGGACATGGATAGATCACCCGGTTTCGGGTCTACACATACAGACTTATTCGCCCTATTAAGACTTGGTTTCCCTTCGGCTCCGTATCTTTAATACTTAACCTCGCCTGTACATGTAACTCGCCGGACCGTTCTACAAAAAGTACGCGGTTCACCTTTCGGTGTTCCACAGTTTGTAAACATAGGGTTTCAGGTTCTTTTTCACTCCCCTCCCGGGGTTCTTTTCACCTTTCCTTCACAGTACTATACGCTATCGGTCACTGACTAGTATTTAGCCTTGAGGGGTGGTCCCCCTGCTTCCCCTAAGGTTTCTCGTGTCTCGTGGTACTCGGATACTGCTGGATTCAATACATTTTCCCTTACACGGCTCTCACGCTCTTTGGCCCGCTTTTTCCAAAAACGGTTCCAGGTAATATATCTTACTCGTGTTGCAGTCCTCTACCCCGCAGTGCACGCACCACGGTTTGGGCTCTTACGATTTCGCTCGCCGCTACTTTCGCAATCACTGTTGTTTTCTTTTCCTCCGGCTACTTAGATGTTTCAGTTCACCGGGTTCCCTTCTGTACGTTATGTATTGGCGTACAGATACTTGGAGTTCTTCAAGTGGGTTTCCCCATTCAGACATCTGCGGATCACTGAATATGTGCTTCTCCCCGCAGCTTTTCGCAGCTTGTCACGTCTTTCTTCGGCTGTCAGTGCCCTAGGCATCCACCCTACGCTCTTTATGTTTAACCTCTTAAATCATTTTAGATTTAGTGTTTATGTATGACACTAGCGTGTATCATACACTATGTTTAAAAATTTATTTTTGTTATTTAAAAATATTAATCTTTCGATTAATATCCTCGGATGTCTAATTATAAAATATTTATATAATTTCTCGTTTGGTATGCAGTTTTTCAAGGTACATCATGCAAAGAATATCTTTGCAAATGAGACTTAAAGATTCGAACTTCAACATCTTTCATCCTCTCCAAAGGAATATCTGATGTAGTCCCCACTTGTGGTAACACCATTGCTCCGCTTCACTACGCAAGGTGTGCTTTTTCACTAAGATTCAAGCTTCGCTTCGCTTGCTTTCATCAAGTGAAAAATGTATGGGCTTAAGTGGACTCGAACCACCGACCTCACGCTTATCAGGCGTGCGCTCTAACCGGCTGAGCTATAAGCCCTAAATTTTACATTGTACTCTGTCCTGTTATTATCATATATAATGAACATATAAACAATACAACAAACATAAGTATTTGGATAGGTCTTACTCTCAATGACCAATTATTCTTTTTAGCAAGAAATATTAACAATCCCTGTACTACAATAAAGAGTAGTGAAACAAGACAAACTATATGCCATGGATATTGTCTTACCAAATTTCCAAACTGCTCACCCATAAGCCCCTCCTATGTGTTTGAATCATATCTTATTATAAAATGTAAAGCGGCATCCACCTACTCTCCCATACCGTCTCCAGTATAGTACCATCGGCCGACTAGGTCTTAACCATCGTGTTCGGAATGGGAACGGGTGTGTCCCCTAGACGCATCGACACCGCTAAGGTTTTTAGCCTTGAGCATTCAAAACTAAACAGTACTCACAACCCCTACTTTATCCTTAGAAAGGAGGTGATCCAGCCGCACCTTCCGATACGGCTACCTTGTTACGACTTCACCCCAGTTATCCTCCCTGCCTTCGGCAGCTCCCTCCCTACGGTTGGGTCACTGACTTCGGGCATTGATGACTCCCATGGTGTGACGGGCGGTGTGTACAAGACCCGGGAACGTATTCACCGCAGCATTCTGATCTGCGATTACTAGCGATTCCAGCTTCATATAGTCGAGTTGCAGACTACAATCCGAACTGAGACGTTATTTTTGTGATTTGCTTGGCTTCGCAGCTTTGCTTCACTTTGTTTACGCCATTGTAGCACGTGTGTAGCCCAAATCATAAGGGGCATGATGATTTGACGTCATCCCCACCTTCCTCCGGATTATCTCCGGCTGTCTCGTCAGAGTGCCCATCTTACTGCTGGCTACTGACGACAAGGGTTGCGCTCGTTGCGGGACTTAACCCAACATCTCACGACACGAGCTGACGACAACCATGCACCACCTGTATCCCTTGTCCCGAAGGTCTAGCTTTCATTACAAAAGCTATTCAAAGAGTATGTCAAGATTTGGTAAGGTTCTTCGCGTTGCTTCGAATTAAACCACATGCTCCACCGCTTGTGCGGGTCCCCGTCAATTCCTTTGAGTTTCATTCTTGCGAACGTACTCCCCAGGTGGAATACTTAATGCGTTAGCTTGCGGCACCGAAGAGTTTACCTCCCCGACACCAAGTATTCATCGTTTACTGCGTGGACTACCAGGGTATCTAATCCTGTTTGCTCCCCACGCCTTCGAGCCTCAACGTCAGTTGTCGTCCAGTAAGCCGCCTTCGCCTCCGGTGTTCCTCCTAATATCTACGCATTTCACCGCTACACTAGGAATTCCGCTTACCCCTCCGACACTCAAGCTATACAGTTTCCAAAGCAGTTCATGGGTTGAGCCCACGCCTTTCACTTCAGACTTGCATTGCCGTCTGCGCTCCCTTTACACCCAGTAAATCCGGATAACGCTTGCCCCCTACGTATTACCGCGGCTGCTGGCACGTAGTTAGCCGGGGCTTCTTAGTCAGGTACCGTCATTTTCTTCCCTGCTGATAGAGCTTTACATACCGAAATACTTCTTCACTCACGCGGCGTCGCTGGATCAGGGTTTCCCCCATTGTCCAATATTCCCCACTGCTGCCTCCCGTAGGAGTTTGGGCCGTGTCTCAGTCCCAATGTGGCCGTTCACCCTCTCAGGCCGGCTACCGATCGTCGCCTTGGTGGGCCTTTACCTCACCAACTAGCTAATCGGACGCGGATCCATCTTATACCTATAAATATTTTACCCCTGCACCATGCGGTGCTGTGGTCTTATGCGGTGTTAGCGGAAATTTCTCTCCGTTATCCCCCTGTATAAGGTAGGTTATCCACGCGTTACTCACCCCGTCCGCCACTAAGTCTACCTAAATTCCATCCGAAGACTTCCTTTAAGCAGCTTCGTTCGACTTGCATGTGTTAAGCACGCCGCCAGCGTTCATCCTGAGCCAGGATCAAACTCTCATATAAAGTTTAATCTAGCCTTCTCGCTAGCTTGCATCATCTGTTTTTCACAGATCTACTGTTTTTTAAAAGGTTTTAAATTCTGTTCGAATCTAAACGTTTTTCTGAAACTTCTTAATCATTTTGATTTAGAATTTTTCAGGGTTGTGTGTACTGTTTAATCTTAAATTATCAAGGTTCATTTGCTTTGCCGTTTGAAA
>BNJT01000667.1_pt1 | contig 11915 bp, 24 predicted proteins | sample 8540491 | NCBI WGS metagenome assembly BNJT01 (sample SAMD00202455, study PRJDB9452) | human saliva metagenome | host: Homo sapiens
TATGTTAAAAATAGATTTATCTTGAAAAATGGGTTATTATTAAAGAACTTAGACTAAAGTTAAGTTTAACTAATTAGGAGCAGGAAATAATAATGTATTTAGAAATCAATTCACCAGAGGATGTAAAATTAAATATTGAGGAAATGAAAGGTCTTAGCACAAGAGATAAGAGATGCGGTAATAAAAGAGATGCTATTCATGGAGGGCACTGGACCAAATCTAGGAATGGTTGAAGCAACAATAGCCTTACACTATGTTTTTGATTCACCAAAAGGATAAGTTTGTATTTGATGTATCTCACCAAACATATCACATAAAATGCTAACTGGAAGAAGAGAAGCTTTCACAGATGAAGCACACTATGACGATGTTACATGGATATAGTAATCAACATGAAAGTGAACATGATCACTTTATCTTAGGACATACTTCAACTTCAATAAGTTTAGCTTTTAGGACTTGCAAAAAGCTAGAGATGTTAAAGGAGAAAAAGGAAATGTTATAGCTATCATTGGAGATGGTTCTCTAAGTGGTGGAGAAGCACTGAAGGTTTAGATCTTTGCAGGAGAATTAAAACTAATTTCATTGTTATAGCCAATGATAATGATATGTCTATAGCAGAAAATCATGGAGGACTTTACAAAAATTTAAAAATTATTAAGAGAAACAGAAGGTAAGGCAGAATGTAATCTATTCAAAGGCTATGGGCTTTAGAATATATCTTTGTTAAAGATGGAAATAATCTTGAAAGAATTAATAGAAGCATTTAAAAAGTAAAGGATATGAGACCACCCAATAACAGTTCATATCCATACTCAAAAAGGTAAAGGTATATCAAAACTTGCTGAAGATTGAATAAAGAACCTTGGCACTATGTAATGCCATTTAATATAGAAGATGGAAAACCTTTAAATAATGATGATATTGAAGATTATACTAGATGTTACAAAAGAATCATTTAATGAAGAAAATGAAAAAGATAAAACAGTTGTTACAATAACAGCAGGAACACCAGGAAACTTTAGCTTTTTCTAGAAAAAGAAAGAGAAGAACTTGGAGAACAATTTGTAGATGTAGGAATAGCAGAACAAACAGCAGTTGCATTAGCTTCAGGTATGGCTTCTAAAGGAGCTAAACCAGTGTTACAGTAGTGTAGCTCATTTATCCAAAGACTATGATCAATTGTCACAAGACTTTATGTATAAACACAATCCTGCAACAATAGTTGTTTCTTATGGTGGAGCAATAGGAATGACAGATGTCACTCACTTGGTTGGTTTGACATTGCTGATGAGTAATATTCCAAATTTAGTTTATTTGCACCTACAACAAAAGGAAGAACATCTTGCTATGCTTGAATGGAGTATAGAACAACAAGAACATCCTGTTGTAATTCGTTTACCAGGTGGAAAGATGGTTTCAACTGGTGAAAAAGGTAACAAAAAGATTTCTCTAAATTAAATACTTATGAAGTAAAACAAAAAGGAGAAAAAGGTTGCAATTCTAGGATTGGGAACTTTCTTTCAATTAGGAGAAAAAGCTGCAAAAACTTTATGAAGAAAAACAGGAGAAGGCAACAGTTATAAATCCTATGTATATCACAGGTGTGGATGAAAAATTATTAGAAGACTTGAAAAAGATCATAGTGTGGTTGTAACTCTTGAAGATGGAATTTTAAATGGTGGTTTTGGAGAAAATAGCTAGATTTTATGGAAATTCAGATATGAAAGTTTTAAATTATGGACTTAAAAAGAATTTTTAGACAGATACAATATAGGAAAAGTACTTACAGAAAATAGATTGAAAGCTGACTTAATTGTTGAAGATTTATTGAAACTCTAAGAAGATCAACTATATTTTAAAGAAACCTTAAAGCTAGATAAAAAGAAAGTCTAACATTTATAATTTATTATGGTATTATATAGAAAAATAGTAGAAATATAAATAAACATAAAAATTATAAATAAGTTTTAAAAGAGGTGATATTAATGTAGTCAACAAGTTTTGATGAAATTTTTGATAAAAATGATAGGTAATAAAAAGAAGTAGTAATCAAAAAAGAAAAACAAAGCAGAAGACTTAATATTGTTGACAGCTACTAGATATAAAGAAATTTTAGAAAAATTGAAGAATTGAAATATTATAATGAGATAAGAAGAAGAGCCGAAGACTTAGATGCAGGAAATGGAAAAGTCCATACAATAGCTGAAATAGAAAATGCTAGAGGCAATAAAATGATAGATGATGAAGTTATATGGCAAGATGAGGCTTGGAGTGAATATACAGAATGGATACTTGAAAGAAAAATTAGTATAATTGAAAAATTCTAAAACTTATAAAAAGACATATCAAGAAATGGACTTTTTAAGGAATTGGAAAAACCTGAGAGATTAAAATATTTCAAAAGATAGAGCAATATATAGTAGAAGAATAACAGATGAACACAGATTGTTTATGATATGAAAGATGACAGGCTAAGGATATTAGGTTGTAAAGGGCATTATAAAGAAAATTACGATAAATAATAAATAAATATAAAGAATAAAGATTTTTAACTATTCATTAAAATAGTACTTGTTATAGCAGGTGCTATTTTTATTTTATGAATTATGCCAGAACACTTGCAACTCTAGCACTCGTAGTTAGTCGTAGACATGTACTCGTAAGGTATGAGTGGCATATTTTTGTTTACAAAAATTTGAAATAATTAAATATATATAGTATATATAAAAATGATAATAAAAAGTATCAAATATTAATTTTGGAAGAGGATATGTGTATTCAATTCAATATCATATAGTGTGGTGTGTAAAATATAGAAGATATATCCAAACTCAAAAAGAAAGATGAGAAGGAGGAACTATGGCGAATTATGTATTGACATTAGCTTTTAAAAACTGAACTATGGCAAGAACATATTTTTAGAAAAAGAGACTAAACATAGCCAGAATGATATATAATTCTTGCCTTAGTGAAATTCTTAAAAAGACATAGAAAAATGATAAATTCTTCTGAATATAAAGAAATCAGTAATTTAGATAAAAAGAGCAATCTAAAAAGATATAAAGAATTAGATAAAAATATTTAATATCTAAATTTGAATTAAATAAATATGTGAAAACCTATGACACAATTTAAAAAGAATATAGGTTCTCAAATGGGACAAGAATTAGCTGAAAGAGCTTTACGACTTATGAAAAATTTAAGTATGGTAAAGCTAAAAAGTATATTTTTAAAAAGTTATGAAAATTTCTATTCTGTTAGAGAAAAAGGTAATATTACGGGACTTAGATTTTTAAAGAAGATTGTTGTATATCTTGGTTAGGCTTAAAGATTCCTGTAATAATAAAAATAATGATAAATATGCACAAAGTTGTTTTTAGATAAATTATTGTATGCTAGACTACTTAAGAGGAGTTGTAAATGGAAAAATAAATACTACGTTCAGATAACTTTTGAGGGACACCTCCTAAAAACATAAAGTTGGTGTGAGAAAAATGAAAGTTGGAATTGATATAGGGAACTCAACAATAGCAATCGTTAGTGATAATAAAGTAGAATTAAAGATTTTAGCTGAAAAATATAGGAATAAATGAAAAAGAAAAATAAGACTACAAAGAAAATTAGATAGACAGAGAAGAGCAAACAATCCTAATAAATATACAAGATGGCACAATTAATATAGAAAATAAAGAAAAAAATGGAAAAGAGCAAATCTGTATGTAAAAACAAAGTTAAAACTTTCAAATTTACAGAGAAAAATCGCAGATAGAAAAACAATCTCATAATATTTTAGCGAATAGTATACTAGAAATTGGAACAATAGTAAAAGTTGAAAATATGAATTTTTAAAGCTTTTACAGAGAAGAAGCAAGAAAACTGAAATATCTGAAAAACTGGAAAATTTAAAAAGAAAAAGAGATTTGGAAAATCATTATCAAATAGAGCACCAACATTATTAATTGAAATAATAAATAGAAAAATTAGAATATATTGGAAAAATATAATAAAATTGATACTTTTTAAAGTAAAAGCTAGTCAACTAAATCATAGTACAAAATGAATATGAAAAAGAAAAAGTCTATCAAAAAGATGGGTAGAAATATTAGGAAATAAAATACAAAGAGTTGTATTCTGCATTTTTAATAAAGAATGTAAAAGAAAATTTGAAGAAGTAAATATAGAAAAACACAAAAAGAATTTAAAAAATTTTGTTAAATTGCATAGAAGAAATTGAAAGAATAGGAAATGTAAAACATTAGTGTAGGGATTTTTAAAAATAAAAACTGGTTTTTGAACTCGAGCCAACAGGACGCAAATGTTCTCAATGGAGAGCTTGTCTATTAAAGTCTTAAGGAAATTAGCTAGTATTTGAATACTAGATATTCAAAAAGAAACTCAAATAGTACTTAAGAACCTCGCGACTCTAGCACTCGCTGTAGGGTGTTAGTCATGAGAGGTTCAGGCTAGAGTGGGAATATCTACGTATTTTACTCAATTTGTTAAAAAGAGTGCATTAGTTCCTTTAATTATTCCACTTTCATATATTAATTATGTGTTGTAAAGAAGAACGTAATATATATAGATGTCATAAAATCTGAAAATAAGAAAGATTAAATAAGTTATTATAGATTTCTTAGATAAAAATTTAAAAATAAAAATAGTTTAGCTTGACAGTTCTTTTTAAAAAGTTTTATAATTCTAGTAAACAATTAAAAGGAGTTGAAATATATGTTAGGAAAAGTAATAACAGAACACGGACAAGTAGTTAATAATCAAGATATAATGGTAGTTCACTTACATTTTAAAAGAAGGTGAAACAATACCTGCTCACAATCACCCTGGAAGACAAATATTCTTTACAGTTGTTGAAGGTGAAGTAAAGTGTATTTAGATGAAAAAGAAACTTATCCATTAGTACCTAAGAAAGTTTTCAGAATTCTGATGGAGAAGCAAGAATATCTGTAAAAGCATTAAAAGAAAAGTGATATTTTTGTATATCTAGTTGTAAAAAGATAAAAATAGGGTAAAATTATAAAAGACCTCCTAAAATATTTAAAGAGCCAATTTAAATATCTAGGAGGTCTAATAGTCTAACAGTTATAATAATAGGAATTATTAGGATTTTTATTTTTATACTCCTCTTTCAGCCATGATAATTTTATTTCATTTTCATTGATACCTACCATAGCTTCACCAAAGTCTTCTGAAACTCTAGCAATAATTTCAGGATTATCATAATTTTTACAGCTTCAACAATAGCTTTTGCTCTTTTCTAGGATCACCAGATTTAAAAGATCCACTACAACAAACACTCCATCTGCTCTAATCTTCTCATAAGTGCAGCATCTGCTGGAGTAGCAACTCCACCTGCCGAGAGTTAGGGTACAGGTAATCTACCATTATCATGAACATATTTTTACTAAATCATAAGGAACTTGTAAGTCTTTGCCATTACATATAGTTCATCGTCACGTAAAGCTTTAACTAGATTGATTTTCTTTCATGATTTGTCTCATATGTGACACAGCTTGAACAACATCTCCTGTTCCAGCTTCTCCCTTAGTTCTAATCATTTGAGCACCTTCACATATTCTTCTAAAGCTTCACCTAAATTTCTAGCTCCACATACGAAAGGGTAGTAAAAATCTCTCTTATTTACATGATGTACAGAATCAGCTGGTGATAAAAACTTCTGACTCGTCAATAAAATCAATACCAATTGCTTGTAATATTTCAGCTTCCACAAAATGACCTATTCTTACTTTTGCCATTACAGGAATTTTTACTGCTGACATAATTTCTTTTATTAATTTAGGATCACTCATTCTAGAACTCCACCTGCTGCTCTTGATATCAGCTGGGATTCTTTCTAATGCCATAACAGCAACTGCTCCTGTCTTCTACAATAATTGCTTGTTCCTTAGATGTAACATCCATAATAACTCCACCATTAAATCTGTATCCATTTTTGTACCTCCTCATGTAATATATCTTATATTGACTTTTTTATAGTATAACTGTATACTGACATTATATAAAGTACCCAGAATAAAAACTTTTATGGAGTCAGCTATGATTATTTTAAATTTAGATAATAAATCAAAAATTCCTCTATATACAAATATATACTGAGATAAAAATTTAATTCAAAACTAAGGTTTTAAAGGCAAATGAAAAAGTTACCTTCAAAGAAAAAGATTTTTATTGATTATTATAATATCAGTCAGAAACACTATTCAAAATGCTCTTTATCTTCTATTGGAGGAGGGCTATATTTTTCTATCGAAAGAAAAGGATATTTTGTTTCTGATATAGAATCTAATTATACAGAATATTAAAGTTGAAAAATAAGGCAAATTCAAAGAAAAAGAGAAAATTCACTATGATTTTTCATATTCAGGAGTGGATAAGAAAAGTTTAGCTAGAACAATTTTTAAAAGAATTACTAAAGATGTTTATGATGAAGAGAATGAAAGATTTTGCTATTTCAAAGGGCATATACAAGGAGACTTATTATTGAGAAAAAGTATCTGTGAATATCTATCTCAATCGAGGAGGATTCAAGGTAGACGCTGAACAAGTAGTTATTAGCTCCAGGGACAGAGTATTTGTTCTATATAATTTTTAAACTTTTTAATAATAAAATCTATGGTTTAGAGAAAACCCTTGTCATAAGATGTTTCAAAAGAATTATTTTTAACAAATAATATCAGTTTTAAAGAGCTATTTCACTTGATGAAAATGGAATTGTAATTGATGATTTAAAGAAATGAGTATCAATATAGCCTATGTGTTACTCCTTCACATCAATTTCCAACTGGAGCAATTATGAGTATCAGTAAAAAGAACAGAACTTTTAAATTGGGCAAATGAAAATACTGAGCGTTACATAGTGGAAGATAATTATGATGGTGAATTTAAATATACTGGTAGACCTATTCCAGCATTGAAGGCAAAATGATATCAATGATAAAGTTATTTACTTAGGAAGTTTTTCAAAATCAATAAGCCCAGCGATTCGTGTAGAGTTACTTGGTTTTTACCTAAGGCACTTTTTAAATATCTATCAAAGGAACTACCATATTTTTATTTGTCCCGTACCAACTTTAAATCAAAAATTCTCTATAGATTCATAAAAGATGGCTACTTTGTTAAACATATAAATAAAATGAGAACTCTTTACAAAAAGAAAAAGAGAATTTCTCGTAAATACCATTAAAAGTTACTCTTCTGAGATATTGAATAAAAGAGATTCAAATTCAAAGAGAGCAGATGCAGGTTTACATATGGTAATAAAATTAAATCAAAAATTAATGAAAAGTTATTTTTAGATGAGTGTCTGGAAAATTCTTTAAAATTATATAGTTTAGAAAGAATACAATATAGAAGAAATACATAGAGAAAAGTCATATTTCCTTTTAGGTTATGCCAATTTAACAAATAAGGAGATAGAAGAAGAATACTACTGATGTTAAAAAATTTTTAAAGAAATACTATATATAAAAAATTGACTCAAAATAAAAATGATAAAGTAGATATAAATGTTGATATATAAAATAAAATGGAGGCAGATATATGAATAACAATTTATATAATGTGACTTACGATCAATAGCTAAAAGATATGAAAATGTAAAATATTCAGTTGGACTTGCTGTACTTTTTAATGAGAGGAACAAGTGCATTTTTCTGAAGATAATAAAATACAAGAATTAGAAAAACAAAGGATATTTTAACAGATGTTAAAAAAAGAAAAAGTAGAAAGTAAAAGAAACTAAGAAAGTGGCAAAGACTACACAAAAATTAAAAAGCTTCATAGGTAAATATGCAATTTGGAGCTAATGATTTGTATAGTAATTTTTTTGTTACACCAAAAAAATAAAGTGGAAAAACTCAATAGTAAAAATGAAAAAGACTGTTTTAGTAGCTAGTGCAGATAATGGGTACAAGTTTGCCCTATGCTTGCTAAAAATTACATCGAGATATAGAAGAAACATCAACACCTACAACAGAAGAAATAAACACAAGCAAAGAAAATCTAGAAATTCAGTTGAAAATTTACAAAATAAGATAGATACAGCAAGAAAAGAAAATCAAAAAAAGAAATAGATGGATTAAGATTAGAATTAGTTCAACTTATGGAACAAAGGAAATCAAGTTGTATAAATCACCTTGGTCATCATGGCAATTTGGAGCTAACTATTTCTATGATAATTGGGGTTCTGCATACAAAGGTAGAGGAGATAAAAGCTGAAAAATATCCATTTGAAGGAATTTATACAAGAAATTCTGAATTGTTTTCAAGAAACATATCTCCTGACAGCGATCTATATAAAGATTATGTAAAAACAATAAAGATGATGCAACTAACTCAGCTTTAAGTTCTACTTTAAAATCAAGAGGAAGAAAGTACAAGTTATGGATTAGCAAGTACCAATGATACTCAAGAACCGATTGTTACAGTGGAAATTAATGCAAGTATAAAAACCAAAGTATACATCCAATTACTTTAAGTTTTTCAGCACCAACTACTCCAATTACCTACACCAAGTATTAGTCAAGGTGCAGCGCCTAGTTTGAGTTACCAGAGACCAAAAGCACCAAGTAAGAAATAAGTGTTGTACAACAAATGCTAGTCCATTTACAAGTTTCTTTTTAATGGAGCAGCAAGTGCTGATAACATGAAAACTGCTAGTAACCACACTGCTCTTAATGCGAGAATTACACTAATGTAGATAATAAAACTTTATATGCAGGAATAGATCCAGAGTCTGTAAAAATTAGATCCTATAAATGCAAGACCTGCATTAAAAACAGGAGCTTATGAAGGAAATAATTTTTCAGAATTTAATTACAGAACAAGCTGTACGTCCAACAAATATTCTTTATAGATGGGAAGAAATTTAAATAATTTAACTTTCTATGTTAGAGGATACTTTGGAGATGGTTCAGATGGATATGTGGATGCAGGTGGTAAGTGCTGCAGGAGGTTCTGATCCAACAGGTGGTCCAACTTTAGGGAACAATGAGGGTACATACATTATTAAATAGTACTGTTTCTAATGTAACTGCTAACCTATATGGGAGAGCAGGTTTTTGACATCAGAAACATGGAAACATAGGTAAAGTTACTATGGTCAATACAAATGTAAAATGTATATGGTAAGCAAAATTCTGTATACTATATCATGCCAGGTGCATTTAGATCAATTGCTGTTAACCCTAATAATACTTATCATGTAGGTGCTTTACGTGGTGCTACAAATGTAAAAATATATGGAACAGATAATACTGTGATATCTATCATCAGGTATTTCTGGTCCAAGATTAATAGAAAATAACGGAAGAAATTGAATCAGAGGGCTTCAAATATTATTTATTCTAGTTTTCTTATGCTCCAAACTGGGAAAAAGTTCTTATGGTGGAAAAACTCAAAAATGAATTCAACAATACAACTTACGGAGATAATGACATGTATGGGGATGAAAATGTAGCTCTATTCTTTGGTAGTAAAATGGGTGGAACACAAACACCAAAATCTTGGGGCTTGGGCGATAAACGTGATGAAATGAATGCAGGGTATTTGGTGAAAGCCTCATATATAGGAATATATCAAGGTGGAAATAGATATAAAAGCTAGAATAGGAAGACGAGTTAGCAATTAATAGTACAGCACAACCCAAACAACGAGTGGACAATTGAGTTGAAGATCTTACTAATCCAGCTAATCCTAAATATAAGGGATATACAAAGTACAACAGTTGATGGGGGAGTAGGTCTATTTGTAACATCTGGTCAAAGAAAAGGAATAGATGTCCTTAAAGATTTAGGGTGTTCCTGTATCTGTTGTTCCAAATTTGCAAACATTTAGCAATGATCCTATTCATAACTTAGAAGTTGGAAAGATGGATATCAATTTTGGAAAAATATTCTAAAATGGCTTTATGGTAATATCAGAACTTGGAGTGTTGTTGATCTTGGAAAAGCTAGTACTAATTACTATGTAGGAACTACAAGTACATCAATTACAGATGGTATAAATGGTGCTACTACAACAGAGGCTGAGGCTTCAGCAGGAACAACAATAGCCCTACGCTGGAAGGACTTGGGATCAAGCTAAAACATCAACTAGGTTCTAAACAAACAGATCTTGATCAAATAATACAGATGCAGCAGCTGTAAATGCAGGAGCTGCAAGAAAGCATTGACAGATCCACAGCTTCTGCAGCTAAATTACAAGGTTTACCTTCTGAAATAAATGTTTATACTGATGTAATGTGAGCTTCAAAAGAAGGTATAGCATACATGGGAGATAACCAGGTATAGTTAATGCTAAGAAAACAACTCAGGCTGTCAGCTATGGTTCCAATAATTGCTTATGGAAAAATAAGGGACAAGTTACTGTAGATGGTGCAGTTACTGCAGTAGATAAAAATACAACTTTAGAAACTAACAAATATAAAAAATATAGGAGCTTTTTGCTGAATCTGGAGAGACAAGCTGATATCAAAGGAAAGTAACTACTCATGGAATAGGAGCTTTGCTAAAGGTGCAAACTCAAAGCACAATTATTAAGTGGAACAGATGAAATTAATGCTGGAGTTGTTGGAGGAATGGTTGCAACAGATAATGGGTATGCTAGAGTTAGATGGTGGAACTATCAGTGAACTAAAAGATAATTCTAGACTTTTCTACGCAGATGCAACTGGAAAGATTGATTTTACTAAAAATACAGCTATTAATGTTCAAAAGGAATAATGCTTACAAGAGAAAATAATACTTCTTTTTGTGCTAGTAAAAGCTACAATGAGAAACAGGAGCAGTTCCTACAAAATATAATGGTAGTGAGAAATGTAACTATAAATCTTCTTTCAGATGATGTAGTTTTAAAAACAGTTGATAATCATACTCTTGAAACTTGGAATGGTAGTACAAACTTTGAAAGTAGAATTCAAGGTGTAATGAAGTATGCAGCCTTAAATAAAAATGGTCATACATATAAAGTGTACTATACTAATGGTGCTTTTAAAAGTTGCTACAAATGTAAATCTTGATAGTACATCTGATGTATTTAATAGTATCATTATGGCAAATGAAAAAGTTACAATTGATAATGGAGTTTCTATTACATCTAATGTGAGGAAAAAGGTTTAGTTCAAGGATCTTTGTAAATACAGTTGATAGTAGTAAAACTGCATATATCAATAATGGAACTGTAAATGTTTCAGGAGACAAACTCTATGATATTGCATGGGAGTTAATCATGGAACTATGAAAATAATAATTTAGTTAAAATGACTGATGGAATAGGTCTATATGGAAGTAATGGAGTAAAATTGAAAATAAATCAAATGGAACTATCAAAAGATAACTTCACTTCTAGTTATGGAGTAGGTATGAGCTGGTTTCCTTTCAGGAACTACTGCACAAAACTATGGTGCAGATAAATTAATAAAGTGCTTTAATGAGCTGGAGGTACAGAAAGGAATTGAGCTTCAACTATAAAGACTGATTGATATTACAAATGAAGGAATATTTCTGTAACAGGAAAAGCTATGAGATCTATGCTGACTAATACAAGTACTATAACGAGTTTTTGATAATCTCATGTTACAAAGAAAATGCAGTTGTAAACAATAAAAGCTTCTTTAAATTTTGGAGATGAAAGCATGGAATTTTTAACTAAAAAGCTACTATTAATCTGGCAGGAACAGGTACAGATGATATATCTGTTGGAAAAAGAAGGAATAGGGAGTTGTTGCTGAAAGAATTCAACTGTAAATCTTTTAACAAACTATGGTTTCCAAATAAAAAGATGAAGGTGTGGGAATGTATATTTGAAAATTCAAGTACTTCTAGGAACTATGAATGTAAGATATACAGGTGCTACAAATAAAAAGGAACAGGTGCATA
>BNJT01001506.1_pt1 | contig 11827 bp, 3 predicted proteins | sample 8540491 | NCBI WGS metagenome assembly BNJT01 (sample SAMD00202455, study PRJDB9452) | human saliva metagenome | host: Homo sapiens
AGGGATATGTGGCTTATATGGGTTTGGGAAAAAGTCCATATTATTGCAAGTAGTTTTATCTTAATGTGTCAGTGATATTATACCAATTATTCGAACTCAAGATGTCCAATACAATGCCGGCTTCAATGGAGTGCGCTTTTTATTTAGAGCTTTTGGTTCTTTTAATAGTAGTTATGTAATTGAGCGTATTGTGTGGAAGCAAGTAGGCATTGTGAGGCAAGAAAAATACAATATACAGATTGTCTTGATGTATTGGCATTGTTATTGTAATAGTGGAAATAAGCTATTGTGGAAGATTCTCACGACATTTATAATTGAAAAGCTTTATTATTATGAGCAGTGATATTTCTAATTTCTAGTATATTTTAATCACTTTCTAAAGCCTTTCCACTTAAAAAGGTCTTTACTAGGTCTGATCTTGGATGTATTCAATATTTTCTTGTAAGAATGGTGATAAATCTTAGCTATCTGATTTTATATCAGTGTTTAGATTTCTATAAAAGTTAAATGCTTGCCCTAATGTAAGTTTCATTGATGATAACAGAAAGGAACAACGCCATGTTGTTTATAGTGGTAGCTTATAGAATTGTTTTGCTTATCCCTATTATAATCATTGAGTATTCTAGCTAATATACTGATTAAATTTAGTAATTTGTGCTATGCTGTATCTTTTTGTGTTTCAAAAATTATTAATATCTAGATAAGCGCATGGTTTGATATGCTTCTGAAAAACGATATGCCAGTACGGATTTAAAGTGTTTTTCTGATCTATAATTGCTTTTTAAAAAGCTGATTTAATTTCTTTATCGTAAAAGTGTGTTGCAAAATTTATTTCTCTAAAAGTCTGCACCAGTTACATTTATCTTTTGATGTTTGAAAAACTTACTATATCCGTTGACGACGTTGTAATAGTTGTTAGTTAGAAGGTATCTTTTACATTCTTCTATGTTATCTATTTCTAAACCTCTAGACTGGAGAAGTTTTATTGTTCATCTTAATGTTTGAAATGGTTTCATATATGTTCCTTGAGATGACAAAAACACTAATTTAGAATCCAGGCGGTGTTTCACGTACTCTGTTCCTTGGGAGCAGAAACTCTTCTCAGTGCCTAATAATACTGTATATTTTGAGTTTTTGGTCAATCTTTTTGGTTTGTTTTTAAAAATTCTTTTGAGTATCGAAAATCTCAACGCTGGAAAGTTCGCTTTTTCTGTCCTAAAAAATGTCCTTTGAAGTGTTGTCGTAGTCCATGATTCTCCGTTATATTTGTCACCTTGTTGCCGTTTTGCACTTTAGTCTGTAAAATCGGCTTTTCTATCTTCCAATTTCTGTTTTTGCACACAGATCTTAGAAATAAAGTGCTATTTTATCAGATAAGAGATTTTTAATAAGTTTAATACTATTTGTTTATCTTTTGGGGATAGGGATATGAAATCTACCAGTAATTGAGTTTTCTTGAGGGTTCAATGTTCCCAAGAGTAAATAGAAAATCATTTAGCTTGATCTGTTTCATACGATTCTATCATCTGATAAATCTATTTTCACGATTACTAACTCATTAAAAATTTGAATGAGGCTAAAATTTCTTCATGAATACTTAAAAAATCTTCATTTTTAAAAGTCAATAAATTTCTCTTACTATCAGCTATTTTTAGTTCTTAGTATGCTCTAAATGCTTTTAAAAATGCTTCATCAGAGCCATCTCTTTGACTTAAATTTTTATAGATCGAATGAAATTGTTTTCATATGCCAAGAAAGGTTGCACGCTACACTCTAAAGTGGTGTAGGAGCAGCGGGCTTTATCTGGTTTTGATAGTATGTTTATTATTTTTCCTAATTAGATATCACCATTTTGGATATTGGTTTTTCGTTTTTCTTTTAGTTCTTTTATTTATTATTTGAGCTAATTCATCTTGAGTTATTTCCCTCTTTGGTTCTTAGAATCTTTAGTCTATTTTTATTGTTGACATTTTATCACCTCAGTTAAATTATAACTGCTAAAACTTTTGTAAAGTTTTTATTTATTTCCTCTTGACAAGTAAAGAAAACATTATATATTTTGGTCTAAGTAAAGATAAAACTTTAAAATAAGAAAGGAGGGAACTGTATTGCTTATCACCTCAACACAAGCAAAAGCAATTCGCCGAAAAGCAAGGACAGAATTTGACTGCTAAAAAGAGTTTGAAGGAGGAAAATTGGAGGAATCCAATTACTTACAGGAAAATCCGAGACGGAGGCGAAGTAGCTCAGCATTTACCAGCCATAGAAGTGGCTTTGCTGAAGATTATTAGAAAGGAGCTAGAAACCAATCGTAATACTACTCACATTTATAGATTTCTCATGTGGTGCTTTACCACTGGAGATTGATAAACGGATCTAGCCCCGAACATTTGCTTGCTACCTATGGCAGCATCAAGGGTTTGCTAGGGGTTTATTCTCTCCCCAAATTTTCCCCTACCTCAATGATTTACCTTGGTACTGTTTTAGGTGGCATAGCATGAGCAACAAGAAGAAAAGGAAACTTATGGAACTAGTATATATAGACGGCAAGTAAAAGAGCCGTACACTGAGCAGTATTGTGGCAGAGTGTACAAACTTACAGCATCACACAATAACCAAGACAATCCGCAAACATCAAGCAAGGTTTGAAGGGTTCGGAAAGGTTGGATTTAAAATCCAAGCTATGGAAAGTGGCCAGAATACTAAGGATTATATTTTGAATGAGCAACAAGCGACCTTGTTAGTTACATTCTTAAAAATACTGAGCAAGTGGCCAACTTCAAAACCAACCTAGTCAAAGCCTTTCTTTGAAAATGCGTGATGAACTTTCCTAAACAGCTATCTTCAAAGGAGGACTGAAAAATAAAAGCGCAAAAGCTTAACCGAAGCTATCCAAGCATGGGAGAAAGCACCTAAGCACGCCTATAGTACCCTTACAAACTTACTACTAAAGGGAGTGACAGGGAAGAATAAAGCGCAACTCATGAAGGAGCGAGAAAGTAAGAACGGTATTGATGGTGGCTTAACAAGTGTGAGCTGACGAAACTACCAAACGTTTGGAAGATAGCAATAGCTATGATTAACTTGAATAGGGATATTCAGAAATTAAGAATCTATTTTTAAAGTATAGGAGTATAGAAAATGGACGATGATTTTAAGACGAGTTACAAATGCCAGGCTATAAAGAACTTCGATTTCATAGATTTGTAAAAGCTAGTTGAGAAAGACAGACAACCAGGCCGAGTATCTTTAGCGTGAACTACGAGGCTTGACAGTGAAGACCTGGGCGCATTTTCTTTGAAAACGAGCGAGCAGGGATTTCAGCTGGATTCTGGATCTTATCGAGGTGAAGACTTGCTTTGAGAGCGACAGGGAAGAAAGGCATGAAGGTAACAAAAAGTCACTTGCGGAGAGTTTGGCAGCCGACAGTTACAAGGTCACACAGATTAGTGTGAATAATGCTATGGTTGCCTGATACGTAATATACGGTTTCCGCTGGTGCATTGAAAATAAAATAAAGATGCTGGGAGATCGTTTTGGGGTTGACTAAAGGGTACACCAGATTATGGTAAAAGTGTTACCCGAAAGAAAGAGAGGTCAAAAATGGGGAAAACATTAGGACGACTAAAAGTGATAACCCAAAAACAAGCAACTAAAAATGAAATGACGAGACAGAATTTTAAATGATTTAGAAGAACTGCCAAAGACTGCATGACTAAAACAGATATAGTCATGCGAGGGATCGAGCTTGTGAGGTCTGAGACTATATCGACACGCACTACCGTGTCACTTGTTTGGCGACAGAACACGATAGACGGCGATGCACCACAAAATGAGGTAAGTGTAACATCTTATCATGTACTCTTATTTGTCAAGGCACAGAAATAGAGTGCGCTTTTATGTACCCATGACGGTATTACATTGGGAAAGGCAGCATCGGCAGTAAATTCAGGGATATTGCTGAAAAATTGTCGAGATGGAGGCGTGAGAATTTAGAAGAAATCCTGCTGGAGATCCTTAGGCTATCAAGCTTGTAGTTGCAGGTCAATCCCAATCTGAAGAGACAAAACAGAAGCGTCTGGGTTTGTAGCGAAAGATTGTGCTCGAAGTTCGCACTCTCTTGGACGATCTGGTATGAGAGGAACCGAGACGAGGTGTCAGTGACCGTGGGCGCTATTTGAAGAGCGTGGGTCGCGTCCATGAGGCCAGCTGCTGACGCCTTTCTCATGGCCTTTGATAGCAGCACAGTCAGGGGCTGAGACCAGAGACAGCAGTACATGACGGCGAAAGCGCGGACAGAATCCCAGATAAGCACTGCGCCCTGCTGCATGATGGAGGGCTGGGATGGAGGGCTGAAAACTCACTTCCGCTGATTCGGCATGCGTCGAGGGGATGGAACCAGCAGGAGCAGTTACACGATAGCAAGGAACTATCGACGTGAATTTGTGCAGCCTGGAAAAGATTAGGCGATCAAATCGAAAACAGAACGAAACGAGAAACTAAGAGAGACGACAAGGTGCAGTGGCGACACAGTTAGAGGGTTTGAAAACGAGGTGCTGACACGAAGCGATTCTAAGCACTTGTTTGGCCAGGTGGTGTTTACCCACGAGAGACACATCATGCGTCCACGACTGAGGGGCGAAGCCCAGCGTTTGGGATGAAGCACTGCTAATCATTGTGTGAGGAGCAGGAAAGGCCGAGAAAAGGTAAAGGTCATGGATGATTATTTGAGAATTTGAAAGAGTTGGTACTGGAGGAAAAGCTAGATATTTTATCAGATTGGCATAATTCTAAGAGGATATTAGTACATGGAATTGCATTTGAAAAATTGTGATTGAGTACTACTTAATCCTATGAAGCTGAGCTTTTGCCAAAACTGCATCTGAAGTGCATTGCAGATGCGTGAAGCGAGTCATGAAGAATTTTATAATAAGAATGTTGAGAACTTACTGGGAGAATTAAAAATATGAGTGATGAGTGTGCAGAAATGTGCCAACACCTGACTGAAGCTACTGACTCAATTACTTAAACTCAGTCACAAACGAAAACAAGCAGTAATGGTATTACTCATGAGACACGCTTCCAACTTGGACGTATTTACGAGTTTAGTGTTTCTGATTTATGCAAAAGAGGTACTTAAAATGACTCTCAGACCCATACAAACTATGATAGTGCACAAGCAGGTGATAACTTCCATGGCTGTTGTTTTAAAAGTAAACAACTGAATTTGTGTCAGTTTGTCGCTGATTTTATCAATAAAAGTAACCGTTCGAAAGCTGAAGCTTTCCAAAAGATGGAGCTAATGCAAACTATTGAAGTGTATATCCAAGAATTACAGCGAGGGCATAGCATGAATGAACTAGATTTGAGCTTAATACACGCGCTTATTTTACCGTGGTTTTGATTAGCCTTCCTGCTTATATCTAAACCACCGAGACCGCAGCGCTCAACTGGGAGCGAGAAAATAGGAAAGCTAGTAGAAAGTCCTAGCGAGAGTTTAAGCCCAGATTATGGGCGGTATGTTCAGCTTGCGGTATTAAGCCGTGAGGTGATGATATGTTTGAAAGTGATGTGAAGAACTGACATGAAATATTAGGAAGCCTTAGAACGTTACCTAAAGGAGTCATGAGTACCACCTCCTCGAAGATCATTGGGTTGATTTCCGCAAAACGAGGTACAGGAAGAGTTAGATATAAAATACCTGACCTTACAAAAATGGGAAAGACATGGGCTTTCGATAGCGTTATCAAGCCTCCTGGGAGACGATAGCAGAAAAGTTTATTATAAAGGGACGATATCCATGTAAGTTTCATGGGTTGGGAGACGAGAGTGATAGCAGTTAACCTTTGTCTAATGATGACAAATTGCCTGTATTGCGAAGCTTTCTCAAGTCTACTACCCAGGCTTTTCAGAATAGAACACTTACAGAATTCATCTACTTTGGAACCGATAGGCGAGGCGCTGACGGATTTTTCTCGCTAGGAAAGGTTTTGTATGTGGCTGTCAAAGACAAAAAGAGAAGTGGAGGGTTTGATTAATTAGAGACTTGAAGATAGCTATGGCCGGTTCTGACTTGCTGACGATCCTGAAAAGAAATTAGAGGTAAACAAGTTGACCGAAAACAGCAACGGGAGCTTTGGATGGAGTTAAAAGGCTGGGTTTTTGACTTGATTTGTAATAGCATTTATACCAGGTATGAGACTTTCACTTTTTGTCCGCCTGTTTGTCAATGGCTACAGTTTTAGTCAGTTGGTAGACCTATTTTCAGCAATCGTAAAACACTAGAGACTTAGCCAGCTATTTCTAGAAGTAGCGACAAAAATTCTATAAGGATTGGCTTTTGAATAGTGAAGAAATTCGAAATGAAATAATCAAAGAGCAAATCACAATACCGCTTCACCGTGGTGGACTTAACTTAAAGCAAGGAGACCAACAGGGAAAAACAATAGCCTGAATCTTGCGCCTAACCAAAGGAAAACTCGCATAACTGGACAATCTCAAGAAGATTTTTGAGTAGAGACAGTAAGATAAAGGGGCGATACAGTACAACACTTTTATATAAATTGACGTTACCAAGTCCATTAAGTTAAATGGTAGAACCTTGAGCGGTACAATCGATGACCTGATTATCAGAGAATTGAGCTTATATTGCTACTAAAGTACAAGATGGATTATAAAAGGAATATCTTGATATCTTAGAAGTAGTGGCTGGAGAACATAGCTACAATCCCTTAAAAGACTATCTGGAATCTTGCGAAAGCGAGTATAAAGGTTAGTAAATCAGCGTGATCCCTTTGATATTTTGAGCATTATCTCAACCTAAAGGATGATGAATATAACCGTATTATCATGGACTTGTTTTTCCGTGGAGCAGTTGCCAAGGTGTTTGACCCTACTCTGCTAAAGTTTTGACTTTTGTGCTGGACTTGTGACTGGAAGGCAGTAGGAGCGACCCAAATTTTTGAGGGCTGCTTTACTCGCATGTTATTTACAACTGTTGGAGACCTCTGCAGACAAAGACGACAGAAGGCCAGAAATGGTGAGAAACTGGTGTGTCTTTGATGATGAGGTGGTGGCCAGCAAAAGGGCTAGTTTTTCAGAATTGAAGAAATTCATCACAGAAACCAAGAGCTGGAGTTTAGACCGCCCAGCTTCCAGTGATAGGCGACTCCCTAAGAGTTTTTATCATTGTCAGAGCAACCAATGACCCACAGTTATTTAAACGATCTGACAGGGAAAAGGCGCTTTCTGGCTGCTGAGGTACACAAAGACACCGCTTATGGGGGCAGGAGGTGGACAGAGAAAGACCGTAGACACTTTTGAGATTGCTATGGTGATAGCTTCAAGAGCTAGCTAAGTCTTTGAGACCTGAGATGACGTACGGAAAAGCTAGTAAATGAGGTTAGGAAGCCGTTACAAGTTTGTTGATGAAACATTGAGGTTGAAGCGCTATTTGGCACCCTTACCCAAAGAATGTATCAGTTCGATTACCGACAGGGACGCGATGCTATTATATCTGTATATATGAAGATGGGATTATAGAAATAACAGGGAGGAACGGTTGAACTGGACAGACACCTTGGCGAGCTGGGATAGATAAGATGACCATTAACTCTTTTTCAAGAGGTGTTTGATGACAAAGTACCGCCAAGGATAAGGCTATAAAAAGTATTGCAAAACCGAGACGGCTGGAGACATAGGCGATCAACAAGATTTGGTAAAAGTATTAAACCAGCTTACGTTAAAAAATTGTCAGTGTAGTTATTTTTTAAAAGTGACTACATTTTAATGGGTGAAAACCTTGATATATGGGGGAATGGTGTTGTTTTTACTATTTACTGACTACACTGAAACCCTTGATATTATTGACTTTTATAAAATATAGTTATTTTCTATTTATTAGTATATGAATAAGATAAAAGGCTTTTGTTTATTTTTTTGAGCAAGGTGACTACATGCTTGTGGCGAAAGCCTTGGACTGTGGAGTTGGATAGTGTAGTCTAGATATCCCAAATGTATTCACTTTTTATGAACTCTAAGATTTTTTTTAAGAGGTTTAGAAATGAAAGTTAGAACCTATTAGAGATACTGATGACATTGTTAATAAGGACTTTTGAGAAGGAAGAATCAGATTACGTATTTTATTTGAATTTATGCAGGTTTACGGTTAGTGATATTATTCAAATTAAGTCAAACAAATGGTGAAGATAAAATTGAAATAAGAGAAAAAGCAGGCAAAATAAGACGTTTTAAATTAATCAACAGTTAAGAATGCCTTAAATCAATACATTGAGATAAACAACGAAGAATATGATTTTTTTCTGAGCAGAAAAAGAGATAGCGGGGTAAAATTTGTCATATTTCAGAACTCAAGTGTATAAAATTTTAAAAGAGCTGGAAATAAATGTGGGATTGAAATATGAACCACTCAATGAGAAAGATTTGGTATATCATTACAAAGAATGGTGATGTGGGTATTCTACAAAGAATATTTAACCATTCAACGCAAGGTTACATTTGGATATTGGCTATACTTAAGACGAACTGGACCAGGTATATTTAAATTTGACTACTAAATGGACTTTTATTTAATATATTGGAGAAATGTGAATTCAAAATAAGAAGCAGGCCTATCACCTTGATATAAAAGAGAAAGTGGCTTGAAAGTCATAAAATGAAGATATGTTAAATATATAGCGAAAAAAGAGAGGAAAATGAATCAAGAGAAGATTTTCTACATTTTATGAGGATAACTTTTATCTTTAACAAAAATGGTATAATGAGATGAAGAAAATACAGACTTTGGTAGTGTGGTTTTACTAGTCAAGATGGATTATTTGTCCAGATTGAAACAACAATTGAAAGATAGATTAGACAATTAGAGGGTAAAGACAAAGCTAGTAGCTTTTTTGTTTCGTCTTTTTGTTTTGTGAAAGAGGAATTAATGAGGAATAAAGACCCAGTAGAGGAAACCAATAAGTACAATCTGAGAATCAAAAGAAATGAGGAATAAAGAACATGACATTACAAACTATTGAGCTAAATTGACAAACTGATTGAAATAGAATAAGAGCTATTGAGACGACTGAGGAGGAACTGTTAAAGCAAACAAGTTGTTTCTAGACGCTCAAGCCAAACTTGTACAGGCTCAAAGAAATAACTCAGAAAATATGAAGCAAAGGTGACCTATGGACGGCAGAAGGTAAAAAGAATTTCATGAGGGACGTTTGGTGAATTTTGTTTGAGATCCATTATTTACCTATGAAGAATATCATGTGTTGATTGCAGATATCTTTAGATTAGCTGATGAAGAGCAGGATACTTTCTTCACTCCAGCAGTTGCATAACTAATAATTTATAACATTGGAGATAATATTGATGAGAAACGAGGTTCTTAAAACTTGGAAAGGATATTCTAAAAATAATGAAGATTATAAAAGCTAGACGAGTTGGATTTTAAGTGATTTCTTTTCAGGTTTATCTTGTTGACCAAGAACTTGTATAGAATGTATAGTTTGAAGAATATTTGAGAATCAAAAGGGCAAAGTTAAAAAGCCCTCCCCTCAGCTTGATCAAAAAATAGAAAGATGAGGTATATAGAATGACCACCTGCTGTAGGTCGATTTAAACGAACATGAAGTATTTTGCTGAGTTTGTGAGAGAAACTAGAGCGACAGTTGACGCGATGGGCAGACATAGACAAGAATGTTTGTAAGAGAGAAGTGGTAAGCTATCAGTGACGTCTGGTGGTCATTAAAAGAAAAAGGAAGAAAGCACCAGCAAGAGATTGGAACGTGATGGAAGAAACCAAAGAGGTTATAGAGAAGTACAGCGCCTATCATTGCCTGATGAATCTAAAACTAAATAAAGCGATGGGCGAAATGCTGAAGTGTCTTAAAGATCAAGTAATTAGAAATTTTTAGAAAGAGGCTGGTTCAGGGAGAAGATGGGGATATCCCCTCCCTCGGAGTCAGGACTTCGCCATTAGAATATGGTTTCTCGTGAGCGAGAAGACAAAAGGAGAATGGGATTAAACCACTAACTGAGCTCAAGTGTCATGGGATAAAGAATTTAGCGAAAACTTTTAAGCATTTGGACAGAAAGGTTTCTAAAAGTTTTGTTATATTAAAAAAGAAAGATGCAGAGCGTTACCAAAAAGATGATATTGACCCAAAAGAAACGATACGTAGACGCAGAAAGAGCGTCAAAATGCAAAGGTAGTTTATAAAGGAGGTGAAAAGTAATGAAGATATTCAGTCTACTCCAGAAAATTAGGCTGAATTTAAAAGAAATAGTGGGTTCTGAAGGTTAATAAAAGTTAGAGAATAGCTAATTATCTGACGCCAATCAATATGTTATAGAAATTGGTAACCTCAAGGAGAGGGAACTTACTTAAGTAATGAAAGCCTTACTAGATGGAAGATGTACTGTCGCTAAGCGATTGCTGAAGGTAGAGTCGAATCATGATCTTGTGTGATTATACTGAAAAGTTCAAGAAGATTTAACCTTAGGGCTAACCTCGCATTTCTGTCTAGTTCTGAGTTGGAATCAAGATAGGATTGATGGCTTAGTGAATCGTTAGCTTAGGAAGATGATTGTAAAATGGTTGTGGGAAACGATCGTTAATTTTTAGTTGTGGTGATTGTCAAAAAACGTGGTGTCATATAAAGCAGTGAGTCTTACCCTAAATCCTAGACGAACGGCTGAAAGTGTTGTAAGTGGTGCCAAGAACTGGTATGCAGTTATGATATCCCTCTCAGTTCCCCCATGATATTTATAGACGTCATAGTAATTGTAGGTGCAATGCCGCTGACTATATCGGCAAGATGGTAGACTATTGCAGAATGTACACAATACCAGAAAATGGAGTAACATCAATCAAGAAGATGTGGAGCGTCGAAAACAGACAGGTATAGAGTCTACCGAAGGAACGTAAAAGAAAACGAGATGAAAGGGATCGCTGGTGTTTGGGGAATCCTAGAAGAAGATTAAGCTTTGTGCATAAGTTACAGTAGGAGTAGAAAGGTTGGTTGTCGTTAAAATGGAGCTTTACAAGTTTCTAAAACGACGATAGACGTCAGAAAGCGGATGACCCACTTTCTGAGATTCCTGAGGATGGCAGGAAGTGAAACCGTTACACAATAGATGAAGAGGCTGGGAACTCGTCCCACCTGACTCAGTGGAATTTGACCAGTGCTACGAGGAAAAAGGTCAAATCAGGAGAGAGTCTAGAAAACATTTGTCCAAGCGATATCAATAAGACAGAGAACAAGCGTGCTCGTAAAATACTTCTTATTATCCACTATTGTTACATGAGGAAAGAAAACAGCAAGTGACTGTTGTAGAAATTGTCATGGGACAAAACTACCACTCAATTATCATAGAGATACAAACAGATAGCTGTCTTAAACTTTGCTAGAATCCACTCAGAACGGAGAACTAGAAGCATATAAGCAGCCATCAGCTGAATAACTGGAGTCTAGACGCCCCGTTTGTAGGGCTTCACTGCATAGAACTCCTCATGAATCAACTAGGAAACCCTTTAGAAATGAATCTAGGGCTTTAGATTTCTTGAAATACTAGAGTTAGTGATATATGGTATACTGGTGGTAGGTACTAGCACGTTTGACCGTGCTAGTTTCTTGCCTGCTGATCCCACTCGTATAGTATAGTGGCTCCTCTGGGCCCTTTTTGCAGCAACATTTTTAGAACTTTTATGAATTGAAAGAAAATATAAGGAAATATGATTTTAAAGAAAATCAGGATTGTCACAGCCTTTACTACGAATGAAATGTACTCAAGCGGTAGCGGAACACTCAAAATGGAG
>BNJT01000810.1_pt1 | contig 11809 bp, 22 predicted proteins | sample 8540491 | NCBI WGS metagenome assembly BNJT01 (sample SAMD00202455, study PRJDB9452) | human saliva metagenome | host: Homo sapiens
AGTTACGTATTGCTCAGTATTTCGTTGAAAAATAGAGCATCTGTTTCACTGTCTTCACAGCTTGAGCTGCACCACCATGGTAAGATCTTTTTCTTGACGAACTGCCTTTATGTCTATCTTCACTGTTACTTTTCACCACAATGGATGATCTCTAATATTCGGCAATGTTTCCGTCATCACTGCTTGGATACTTTCGATCCCCATAATTGAAACTACTTCCTTCCTCTGATATTCTTGCTGTTTGAACAGCAATTCCGCTACAATTTCTTTGAGACATTGTCTCCAACCCATCGCATCAATGGCAATTTTAACCATTTACAATTCTCCGTTTCACGACTTATTTGTTCGATAAATTCTTTGTATTTCTTTTATGTTACACTGTCCTCTTCCTCGATAACAAATGTAATAGCATCTTCTTGTTTGTTCTAGTATATCATAATCTTGAACAATGTCAGCCACTTTTTAAACTCTGAATTCCAGATTTCGATTTGAAGTCCAAAAAACGTCACCTGACTCCTCGTAATTCTAAGTCTTTCTGACTAAGATAAATCTGTCTGTTGACTCCACACATAATTTGCATTCATGTTTTCCCCTTGCTCTGTTTTAGGCGATGCAATCAAAAATACACGTGAAGTGATGTTCACGTCCTACTCGTCCTCTTAACTGATGTAATTGAGCTAATCCAAATCGATCCGCATCTAATATGACCATAACAGTAGCATTGGGCACGTTCACATAATTTACCTAATAATAGTTGTAGAAACTAGTACTTGCTCATCGTCTCTTTTGGAAAGCAGTCATAACACTCTTCTTTTTCATCACTTCTTTAACCGTCCATGCAATAATCCCACCGACAAACGGTTTTCAAACTCGTTTAGGAAATCATTTCATAAATTTCCCCAGTCGCATTTTTGAACATCCAAATTTTCACTTTCTTCCAATTAAAGGAGAGATGACATGTTTGTGCTTCCTGATTGGACTTGTCAATATAATCATATATATCTCTAACTCTTGTTCTTTAACCCAAAATGTTTGAATCGGCTGCCTCCTTTTAGGAGCTTCTTTTAAGATGTAAGATGTATCCATTTCACCAAAAGTCGTAATGGCTAATGTTCTTGAATTGGAGTTGCTGTCATTTCTCTCCAGGCACATTACTCCTGTTCCTTTTTGAGCTAATTGTGATCTTTTGCTTCACCCAAATCGATGCTGTTCGTCAACGACACTAAACGCTAAATCGCATAAGCAATGACATCTTCCTGGAATAAAGCATGAGTCACCTAACAGTTGAAGTTCCCTGCTGTAATTGTTGCTCTAATAACTGACGTCTTTCTTTTGTGTCAGTAGTTCCGGTAAGTTTTCCAACTTTGAGTTCTGTTTTTCTGTTAAAGCACAAATGTAGTTTCTGCAATGCTGATCTGCTAATAATTCTGTCGGAAGTCCATTTTAAACACATGCTCGTCTTTCTCATGTTAAAGCAGCTCGCTACCATTGCAATTGTAGCAACAACCGTCTCCGACCTCCAACGTCTCCTTGCGCACAAGCGACCCATTTCCACACGGAGCCTTAAATCATAGCAAAATTTTACTAACTACTTTCTTTTGTCCTTTCTGTTAATGTAAAACGGTAATGTTTGAATAAACGCTCTTAATGCGGTATTTCTCACATAAAATACTTTTGTCCTTGTTTTGAATGATGCCTTTTTCTGAAACTTTGTAATTTTAACTGGTAACAAAATAATTTCTTGATACACTAATTGCTGTCTAGATTGTTTTGAATGATACCATCTTTTGGAAAATGAGATCTCCTCCACAGCTTCTGTGGATGCGCTGATAGTACTGTCTCTGAATGCAGTCGCAGTGGATTTGGAATACTTTATACAGCGGGTAAAGCTGTTTGAATTAATTTCAACAATGTACTTTGTCGAATCGATTTTATTTGTTCGGCACTACCGCTTCATAATTGGACTCTCCTCTATATCTTCTTTAGTTGAAATAATTCCATCCCCATTTCAAAAAGTGGAGCGTTTGGCATCCCATTTTTCCAAAATAATACATTCTTGATGTTGGATTAACTTTATTTTTCAAATAGGGTTGATTAAAAAGGACACTTTGATGACTTGTTCTCCAATCGCCATTCGACAGGAAATTCGGTTTTTCTTAAATCCACAATAATGAACGACTGGTTCTGTTACAATAATTCCTGCCAATGTCACTTTTTCTTGATCCATGATGGTTGAAACATCTCTTACTTGAAGGTCTTCGTATCGAAATGGAAAATGTGTTAATAAGTTATAGATGGTGTCAATTCCTAAGTCATGTAATGGTTCCATTCGGTTTAGGGTCCGACTCCTGTTAAAATCTTTACGGATTGAAATATTGTTTTATCCATTTCTTCACCCAAACATTCTATTCTTTTAGTTTAGAGGAAAAGACATACTGTCAACTGTTGTTTAATTGAAAATAGACAAGAAATTTTAATAGTTGCAAAGGATCGGCAAACCCATGGTTTTCATGCCCAAAATTCGAGCCCAAGGTCTCGAATTTTCCCATAATATTTTGCTACTATGAAATTTTCTTATCTATTTTAAGGGTTCTTTCGTTTGGACGTTTTCAATGACCTTTGCAGATCTCATCTATTGCTACTACGTTAAGTTGCATTTCTATCTACAAAAGACTGACGTTTTCCGTCCAGTCTCTCCAATATCCTATTCTACTGCTAATAAATATGCGCATACAGGTTGTAAACCTTCGTGCAATTCAACTTCAATATCTGGGAAATGTTCTTCAACACAAGAAAAGCAATTTCTTCTGCTTCTTCTATTGCTACATCTTCCAACTAAAATTGTTAAAATTTCAGATTCATCATTTACCATTTTTGCAATTGTACAATTGTCGCTTTGTTTACGATCTGGTACACTAATTAAAAATCTTTACCATTGACAATACCCAGTGAAGTCCTGTTCTTTATCAACTCCATCGATTGAAGTATCACGAACGGCAATTGTAATTTGACCGCTTGTCACTAATGACAATTGTTTCTGTCATTGCTTCTTGATTTTCTTCAAGACTAGCTTTGTGGATTAAACGCTAATAATGAAGATAATCCTTCAGAAATCAGTTCTACTTGTTACAACTGCTACTTCATCTTCACTTACTTCAGCAGCTTGATTTGCAGCTATTAAAATATTTTTATTATTTGGTAAAACAATCACTTTTCAGCATGAGCTTCTTTTTATTGCTGCTAAAATATCTTCTGTACTTGGGTTCATTGTTTGACCACCATTAATAATCGTTGTCACACCCATGCTCTTGAATAATTCATGAACACCTTCACCCGCAGCTTCATGCTAAATAATTCCATACTCAGCTTTTGGAGCAACTGCTTTACTTTTTCAGTATAGTCAGTTTTTAAACTTCCTCATGTTGCAAGCGCATATATCAACTTTCACTTTCATTAATGAACCAAAGCGTTGTCCATAATTCATGACTTCACCAGGACGCTCTGCGAACGTGAACTTTAATATCACCATCCGCTACATTAATAAAGAATTTCCTAATTCGTTTAAGTAATTACGGAATGTATCGTAATCAAAGTATCACTACTGTTTCTCCTTCACCAATACGTACCATAATTTCTGTACAATAACCAAATTGAATATCAGCTGTAGAAGCTATGTTCATAGTCAATACCACTTTCTATGATGAGCTACTGAACTTGATCAATTTTATTTGCTGACAATGCTTGAACTGGAGTAGCTTCACCTGTTAAAAGCTTCGTAAAATCCATTATAAACTAAATACTAAACCTTGACCACCAGAATCAACTACACCAACTTCTTTTAATACAGGTAATAAATCTGGAGTTTTATCTAATGATTTTTGAGCGCCACGTACACAGAACCCATCACTTGATAATATCATTCGAACGTTCTAATTTACGAACGCCTCTTTTAGCAGATTCACGAGCAACTGTTAAGATTGTTCCTTCAACAGTTTCATCACTGCTTTATAAGCTGTTTCAACCCCTTTTTGTAAATGCTTCTGATAAATCTTTCACCTGTTAATTCATCTTTTCCTTCAACTGCTTTTGAAAAACCACGGAATAATTGCGATAAAATAACTCCTGAATTTCACGAGCACCCATTAATAAACCTTTTACTAAGTCTTGTGCTAACTCCCTACAGTTTGAGCAGAAGACAGCCACGCTCGCACCTGATTTAAATGAAAGGCTCATATTTGTACCCGTATCACCATCTGGGAACCGGAAATACATTCAATGAATTGACAAATTCAGCATTTTCATACATTAAACGTGTCTTCACCATTTCTACCATTGCTCGAAAATCTTGAGCTGTCAATAATATTTTTGTTACCATTGATTCTTATATCCTCTGACACACCATCAAAGCTTACCTCGAAATATTTTACTCCTTGAATAGAAACATTAACAGTGTTCGCGGAAAATCCTAACATCGTTTCTAAAATTATATTTTATCTTGTTCTGAACATTGCGACAAATTGCAGTAAATTTTAGTACCGTAACCTACGATAATGTATACATCAACAGCTACGCCTTCTTCCTCTTGACGAATCACAACGCCACGAGAATAATCTTTTCAAAATTCTATTTAAATTATCACGAATATGATTACGGCTGGCCATTCAACAACTCCATAGTTATCTGTTGCTGCACCACCAACTACAGTAGCAATTACTTCTATTGCTTTAATTCAATTAACCTTGTTCTGTTTTGAATTTTTGACTGTCATTTTAGTAACCTCCTTAAAAATTCGTACAATCTATTTTTACAGACTGTTCGATGATTCTCTATCATTTTATCATAAAATGATTCATTTTACCTTAACTTTTATGCATTAAAATGCGCTACCAGAATGGATTTAACAAAATATTATACTTTATGCTAGAGTCTAGCTTGCATTCTATCGTCAACTGCGATAAATTATTTAAGTATGATTTAGTTTAAAAATTATATCAGCTGATCAATGATTTAAATTAAAGGAGGAGAATGACCATGGCTAAAAGTATGTTATTTCACTGGACGTCGTTCTGAAACAGGTAACACTCGTTCTCACGCTATGAACGCTAACCGTCGTACTTGGAAACCAAACTTGCAAAAAGTTCGCGTTTTAATCTGATGGAAAGCCTAAAAAGTATGGGTTTCAACTCGTCATTAAAAATCAGGTAAAGTAGAACGCGTTTAATTTACACAAATAAAAAGACTGGACAATGTCCAGTCTTTTCTTTATTAATATAAATAAAACTCTTTCCAATAATGACGGTTGTTGTCAAATTATGGAAAAACTGCTACATGTACTTGGCGATAAAAAGATTAAACAATCCTAATCCCATTAACGGTATTTACCCATACAGTTGTATTCAAGTTTCTTCCTAATTGTTTTTGTAATTTTTGCAGAAATATCATCTAAAACAAAATTCCAGATAAAGTTTCTTCTAAAAATACAATATCACTAGCTTGTCTTGCAATATCTGATGAACTTGCCATTACTACCCCAACGTTTGCTTTAGATAAAAGCAGCAGAATCATTTAGACCGTCGCCAATCATAAAGACACGATGCCCTTTATCTTGTAAATCTTGAATTACTTGGTGCTTCTGTTCTGGTTTCACTTCGTATACACTTCGTCAAACTGAATCAGCGAACAAATGGATTCTGTTCGTTTCTTCGTATCCCCAGTTAATAGAATAATACTCTTTCCACGTTCTTTTTAACAATTGTAAAACTTCAATCGTTTCGGACGTAATGGTATATCAATCAAAGAAAATCGCAATTAATTTTTCCTTTATAACCTAAATACAATAGGTGATACCATTGAGTATACTCTTCAATAATTCTAGCTTGTTCTTCAGAAATTTCAACGTGATGTTCATTTAACAATTCTAAACTTCCGATAACAACTTTTCACCATCAATCGAAGATAGAATTCCTTTAGAAGCAACATGCGTTAATTTACCATGCATTTCTTCATGTTCAACTCCATCATCTTCTGCCTTTTTGCACCACTGCACTCGCGAATTGGATGATAAATATACTTCAAACACTGCTGCGATCTTAATACTTCTTCCTCTGAATAGCCACGATAAGGTAAAATCTTTTTGAATTTTTGGAACCCCTGTTGTTAAAGTTCCAGTCTTATCAAACACATAGAGTGTCAATCATTGGATATTCATCTAGTGAACTAGAACCTTTTACAACAATTCCTCTTGTAGAAGCTGCTTTTAATAGCTGTTAGGTAAGTCACAGGGAAGATAATTTTAAAAGGCACATGAATAATCGACTAGTAAGAACGTTAATGCTTTTTGCACGGATCTTGTTAATAACATATGTCACTGCCATTCCTATGAAATTATATTTTACCAAGCTATCTGCTTTTTCTAATAATTGTTTTTGTTGTTTCGACTGGATGTAATTCACTATGTTTTCATTAATTGAACAATTTGTTGTAAACGTGAATTTTGTTCAGCATTTGTAACTTTTTAGCTAATTCACCTTGTTCTCGTACAACTGTATTAGCAAAAACAGCATCTCCAACTTTTTAGATACCGGGAAGGCTTCTCCAGTTAATGAACTTTCATTTAAAAATCTACGACCAGATACAACTGTTCCATCAAAATAAATCTCTCTGTCCTTCAGTAGCAACAAATACATCGCCCACTTCTACTTGATGACTTAATTTTGAATCGTTCTCTTTTTCAATCCATAATTATAAATATTATTTTTAGATTTTCTCTAAATCTTCAACGGATTTCTTTTGAGACCATTCATCTAAATCATCTCCAAGATTTAATAAGAACTATAATCGTATCAGCGGTTTTATGATCTCCCATTACCATCGATGTTACAATCGCTACAAAATCCAAAATACTCATGGATAATTTCTTTTCTAAAAGAGATTCAAATGCAGCTTTTCCGAATTTCTTCATTTTCCATAATAACCAGAAAAATTTTTAATGGTTGCGGAATAAGCACTTTTTGCCATTATTTTACGATAAACATGAGAAGCTACAATATCAAATGGTGTAACATTTTTCTACTGTAAACTCTTTGTTTCTCATTCAAAGTAGCTACATCTAAATGGTCTAGGAAACGATAAACACTTGATTCATGTCCTGTTTCAAAAAGTAAAATGCAATATGCTTTTCATCTTTTATAACAAATAATTTGCGTAATTTCTGAAATAATCTCTTTTCCTCTTCCAAATACAACTGAACAGCAGTTGTGACATCTAAAAAGGCACTTCCAAACGCATTCTATTTTTGATTGAGCCTAATTTGTACTTTCATTATTGTTCACTTGTTTCTACTAGTTGCTAAGTTAGCTGCTTTTTCTTCAGCATATAAGTCATTTGCTTCAGCTAATACATCATCTGCATGTTGTTTCAATTGAGAAACTGTTGCATCTAATCCATCTTTTTAATTTGTAAGATACTGCTACAGCTTTTTGCAGCAATATGTTTTGTGTCTTTGTTGGCTAAAACTTTAAGTCCTAATGAACCTACTACACTCCACTAACAAAAACGCTCGTAACGATTTTTCCTAATTCAAATACTTCTTTTAACATAAAGACCTCCATTTTATACTATTTTTAAGTCTATATAGACTCATATATAGTATACAGTTTTTTTATAAAAATTCAATCATAAACAAAGAATCACTCCCTATTTCTAAAGAAAATAATAGAGCGATTTCTGAATTAATCCTAAAAATATAATTATATAATCGTTTTATCTCCAAGAATCTCTTGTTTGTCCCTACAATGATTCCACCAGACTTAAATGAAATTTCCATTTTATCTTCGATAAACTCATTACTAATCAATGCGATTGGAAAATCATAATCTTGGTTGTTCAATGTATATTTCACATTTTTAAAAGTCAATTGCTCTATAGGCCCAGTTGTAATAAAAAGATAAATACTTCGTATAGTCTAATTTTTCAATGACATAATCTCCTGGAATTAAGAAAGAAATATGATTCCATTCATCTTCTAACGAAAGATACGGAATTAATACTTGTAATTTGGGCGAAACATGGCCCATAAACAACTAATCGCATGGTCCACTCTCCCACCAAAAAGCACCTAATACATGAATCTTTTGCTGAGGATATTCCTTAGCAAACCTGACATCAACGCTTCTTCAAAAGTCTGTAAAATCTTTTTTTCAGAAGGGAATTCAATCATGTTAGAAGCATAATCTTTTAATGTTTCTTTTATCTTCAACTGAAATAGAATCGAAGTCACCAATTGCCAAATCAATCGGTAACTCTTCCGCCATTAACTTCAAACAGCCCCCATCTACTCCTATAAATTGAAATTTTTGGTTATCTTTTGTTGGAGTTTCTGATGAAGCCATCTGCGTATAGCACCCTCTTCCAAGGGTCCCCCAATTACTACAATTATCTCCATACTCAAACCTCTTTAAGCTTCTTTTATAGAATCAATTGCTTTTTAATATCATCTGCATAGTAAACATAAGAGCCAGCTACAGCAACATCTACCCTGCTTCACGACATAATTTAGCTAGTTTTTTTCCATTTACACCACCATCTACTTCAATTAAATAATGGTACCCTTTGTTCATGACGTAATTCAACTAATTCTCTTACTTTATCTAATGTTTCAGGAATAAATGCTTGTCCCCAAATCCTGGATTAACAGTCATCACTAATACTAAGTCCACTCATTCCCAATACAGCACTAATCGCACTAACTGGAGTACCTGGATTAATTACAATTCCTGCTTTTTACTCCTTCAGATTTAATCAGTTGCAATGTACGATGAATATGATTGGTTGATTCAATATGAACAGAAATATAGTCCGCCCCTGCTTTTGCAAATTCCTTTACAAAACGTTCAGGTTCTTGAACCATTAAATGACAATCCAATGTTAATGTTGTAATGGGACGAAGCCTTCTACAATATTTTCGGGTCCAAGTGTTAAGTTAGGAACGAATTGACCGTCCATTGCATCGATATGAATCCAGTCTGCCCCTAATTGTTCTACTTTCTTAACGTCTCTCCTAATGTTGCAAAAATTTGCACTTAAAATTGAAGGTGCTACTTTCATGTTTTTGACTCCTTTATAATGATTATTTTTCTTTGATACATTGGTTTTCTTTGGCTAATTTCTTCATAGAAATCTTGATAATGGTCATATCTTTCTTGCCAAATTTTTCTCTTGAACGGCTTCTATCACAGCGCATTGAGGTTCATGTTGATGAGAACATTCTCTAAATTTACAGTGAGCAGAGTATTTTTCAAATTCTGGGAATAAATAAGGTGAGGTCTTCTTTTTCCACACCAATAAAGTCTACCGTACTAAAACCAGGGTATCGGCTATCCAAACTTCTTCCACTTCATGTAAAGAAACTTGTCTAGTCGTATGTTTCCCTCGACCTAGTGCGCTAGAAATTTCTCCCGTTTCTTTGATTTAATTGGGGAATTAATTGATTCAACATCGTTGACTTCCCAAACCCCAGATTGTTCTAAAAGACCACTAAATTTCCTTTATAGGAAACTAAAAATTCACTTTGGTGGTCTTTACTTCTGAAGAATACCATACTCATATCCTACTTCTTGCGTATTTCTTCTTCACTGCTTCTAAGCGTTGTAATTGTACTGCAGTTAATAAATCTACCTTTGTAATTAATAAAACGGGTTGAATTTCCATCCCTTCCAAATATACTAAAAATCTATCTACTAAATGTGTTGAAAAATCCGGTTCAACAGCAGACATCACGACTACCCAAATATCTACATTGGATACAGGTGGACGAACTAAAGCATTTTTCCTAGGATGAATTTTTCTAATACTCCTTCTTCCAGAGTATCACTAGTAAAATCCACAATATCTCCCACTAATGGAGACTGTCCTCTTTTTCTAAAAACTCCACGTGCACTGAGTTTGATACACTTGATGAGAGACTCTGATATAATAAAAGCCACTTAGGGCTCGAATAATTTTTCCTTGAGGCATAATCGCTCCTTTGTTTTTTTGTTATCAGTTACATTATAAAGAGTTTCAATAGAAATTGCTATGCTTTCTACTTAAAAAGAATAATTGTTCGACAAATCCTGTTGGTGAGAAATCACCGATAGGATTTTTGATATGCAAAAAGAGAAATCTGAGTTATGATTAAGTCGACCAAAACAAATCAAAGGAGGATTTCTCTCATGGATTATTGTATACGAAAAATTACTAGAATTAACAGAAGAAAAATTTTATTACAGATGAAAATTGTTAGAAATTGTGACAAAAATAATGAAGTAGTTTATAAAATTAATGGAACTTGGACAAGTACTTGTACTTCTTGTCTATATTGTTCTAGCGAAAAATGTGATTAAACATTCTCCTATGGAACATAAAATTAGAATTCCACACCTATACGGGAATAAAACTATTTTTAGATTTGAAGGTACAACGATTCATCTGTAAAGATTGTCGTAAAACTTGGGTTGCTGATTGCCCTCTTGTTCCTAAAAATAGTAATATTTCTTATGATTTAGAGTGCCAAATCATGTTGTATTTAAAAGAAAACTTTTCCAGAAAAACAATGCCAAACTTCTTTCTGTTTCAGATAAAACGGTAGAAAGAGTGATGAAGAAGTTTAAAATAAAAACAATGCAACAATATAACTATTTACCTAAAAGTGCTTTGTTTAGATGAATTTAGAGGCGTTAAAAACACAACAAGGGAAAATGAATTTCATTTGTTTAGATGGAGAAAATCATCAATTAATTGATATTTTACCTGGTAGAACACTTCATGAATTGATTTTCTTTCTTTATGAAATTCTCCCGTAAAACAACGTTTAAAAAGTAAAAATATTTAGTGATGGATATGAATGCTTCTTATCAAAACCTTATTAAAGTAGTATTTCCAAACGCTGTTATCGTAGTAGATCGATTCCATATCGTTCAACATATGAATCGTAATTTTAATCAACTTCGAGTACTGATTATGAAGCAATTCTCAGCGAAATCAACGCAACAGAAGACATTGAAACGCTACTGAAACTGCTGTTAAAACCAAGCGATGAATTAGATGAAGAAAAATTGTTACAATTATCACTTCAAAACCCTATCTTACTCAAGCACAATTGGTAGAAAAAATTATTGAGTTTTGACGAAGTGTTATCAGATGCATATGAATTCATCCAAGAACTTAGAAAAAGCTCTATAAGAAAAAGATTATAGAGGCATTTATGACATGTATAAAAAGAGATACCGAGACAATTACCTTATGAATTTAAGAAGAAGTTTGAAGTATTCAAACGTTTTAAGGATGGGATTTATCAAGCCTTTACAACAGGATATTCCAATGGAGCTATTGAAGGAACGAATAATCTCATTAAAGTGATTAAACGTGTGGCATATGGATATAGAAATTTTGAGAATATGAAATTAAGAATTAAGATTATCAAAGGATGTTTCTTTACCCCGGTCAATAGAAAGTCATTATGATTTAAGACAGTATGTATAGAGTCGTTTTAACTTGACAATGAGCCTCTATGGGCATGTTGAATTGGGGAAGCAAAAATAATATCAAATTTCACAGCCCCCCAAACTGCTAATCGCGGATAACATGTCCCTACTCATTATAAAGTTAAAACTAGATTTCGTTCATAGTTATGTTTGTGGTGGATTGTTAAATAGATTAAATCGTTAATTTTTCTTCCACCTTGTTCAGTTAAAAATTAGAGACTTAATTTTGTGTTAAATTTGATTCACCAACAGAATTTGTCAATAAAACTATTGTTACAAAAACTTCT
>BNJT01002503.1_pt1 | contig 11776 bp, 19 predicted proteins | sample 8540491 | NCBI WGS metagenome assembly BNJT01 (sample SAMD00202455, study PRJDB9452) | human saliva metagenome | host: Homo sapiens
GGGCGGGCTATTCGCCGATCGGCTGGCGCATCAGCGTGCATGTCCACCGCCAGAGCCCGGATATCGCGCCCGGACTCATCCGCTTCATTTTCAAGTCCGGCCACGAAATCGAAGTCGCCCTGTAACTCGCGCGATCTTGGTTCTTCTCCAGGCCCGTCATCGGTATTCCGGGTGGCAGGGCATTTTTGCTACTGAGAACCCAACCCGCCAAACACTAGTCAGACACTCGTCAAACACCGGCCAAACGCTCACACCCCTCAAGGGAGAACAGGCTCTAACACCAGCCAAAACACCGCAAACAGAAAGACTCTCGGACTTATCACATCCGAGGTCTAATTGGAGCCCCATACTGTATTTGATAAACAGCGTGACTAGTCCTTGTTGGGTTTGTGCGGGTTTCTAGCCCTGAGACCTCCATTTCCCGGTAGATCCGCTCTGACGCCCGCTAGTGTACCCGAGTGAGCTGGGTAGGGCCCGTTGAGGGCGAGGTGTAGCGGGTGTGGGCGTGTGGCTCCTACGGATGAACGCATCTAAGCCTGCGTGATCTCCTGTTGCTTTACACGAGCCGCCTGAATGATTGCCTGAGAAAGGGCTCATCCGCCGATCGTGTTTCAGCATCGAGCTGGTCAAAAGGACGAGCAGCTTCATGGTTAGGGTCCGTCTCACTGATCCAAGCCGTCCAAGCCGTCGTGGACGTCTTCGCAACGGGTGTTCACCCCTTAGCTCTCATGAGAACCGCATAAGCGCGGAAGAGCGCCTCCGAATGTACCGGTATCTCGGTACCGTCGGGAATCTGCTGTCGGATTAGTTCAGCATCACGTTCGATGTAGTTCATTTACGCACCTAGCAATCCAAACGCAGCATAGAGCACCGCATACACGATTGGGACGTACTTTTCGACGTTCCCCAACCGCTTGTACCTCAACCTTTTGCGCTGGATCCGGCTAAAGGGCTCACCAGAATTCCTCAATACGATCCATTCATCGCTGAAGGGCTGAACTGGCAAATACCACGCTCGATAGCGTTGGTGACCTTAAACTTCGCCTTGTTGAGTCCACGGTAATTTCCCAACAGCACCAGCCAGCAGAGCGCCAACACGATCCCTGCCGCGCACGTTGCTCAGAGCGCCCAGGGACCTGAATTTGAAGGGAACAATCCGGCTACTGCAACCAACCCTATATTGACGGTTAGAAAGAAGGCATTCGCCGTACTCCAGTGATTGTTGGGATTGGGGTGAAACACTGAGGCTGGCCTATCTGTCATCTTGTCAGGTAGGACCTCACTTGGGCAGTCATCATCTCGAAGTGTTGAATCTGTCCCATGGCTTCAAAAATCGTCCTGAATGCGTCGCGGCATTGAAGTTCATTGATCTCGGTACTGGCGTATATATCGTCGAACATCACCGGGTTGTCGCGGGTGTCCATTTGGGCTGAAGCGCTTGGGCATGGTGGAGTGCGGTCTCGTCCACGCTGCCGCCAGGTAGACGGTCGACGAATAGTTCTCGGTTGGTGGTGAGCACCCGCTCAGTCAGGCTGTCAGCAGAGTGGCCGGTGATGTGGAGAAAGTAGTGTTCCAAGATTCTTCGGCACACACCCAGTAGGGCGTGAGGGTTAGTCACTTCACGGTATTCCCTGCCACATGGCCGCATAGGAGTTCATGACCGGTGAGTAGTTCTCAAACTCGGTGGCTAGGGTCTCGGATCGGCAGATGCACGGCTCAATACTTGATTGGTTGTCTTTCTTAGTAAGTTTGAACAGAGCCACGTACCGGTAGTTCTTTGAGACGTGGCTGGCTGACCGCGTCCATGAAGTACGGGTTGTGAGTCAGGATGAAGATCTGCTGGATGTAGCCGTCTTTTCTCCCGATGACCGCGGGTCTGGCAAGTTGGCGCACTCGTCAATCAGCCGTCTGGTCAGGCGATGCGATGATGTGGATGGCATCTGTGTCCATGCTGGACACTGGGTCATCGATGACGACCACGGTACGTGAGCGGTCTTGGCCAGGAGTGTCTCTCCCTTGGAGCTGGAAGTAGAAGTACAGGAAGGCGATGAAGTTTTGCTCACCTTCGAAAGTTCCTGCGCGATGCTGCCGCTGTCACGTAATACTTGATAGTTACCTCCTGACTCGGGGTGCGCACAGGTGGAATCCTTTGGAACCCTGATCGACGCAGGTGTTCGTTGATCTGATTCATTACCGCTGTGGTGTTCACCGCGGTCGCCTCAAGACGGCGAATTTCCTGAGAGAGCTGCTAACTCGCGTTTTCGCGTCTTGCTCGAGTTTGCGAGCATGGCGTTGTTTATCGGCTAGCTTCGTCTTTTTCTTCGTTGTAGCGGCGGATCTGCTGGTCAAGCATGTGGGCAACGAGCTGACCTGCTTTCACCCTCGCATTCTTGTCTGCGGGTTTGTTGATTGGCGACAGTGGCGTTGTGCTCTGAAATCGCGGCGTTGATCGTGCCGACAGTGCCGCGGACCTGGTCCGCCAACCTCCGAGAGGCTGGAGCACCACGGTGGTGCTGGGAGCGTTGAGCTTGTTATCGATCCGGTTGAGATTGCTGCTGATCCGGTCTTTGAGCGCGGTGACAAGGGCGTCGTAGGTGCTTAGGTCGGCTTGTTCTGGCATAGGGCCCAGATCGCGCGCAGCGGCATGCGCTCTAGTAGGGCTGTTGCTTGCTTGTAGGCGCGGCTGAAGGTCCCAAGGGCCTGGACTTTGCGGTCGTATTCGCTGTCGAAGCAAGCTTTGAGAGTTTGCTCGAAATCTATGGGCAGGGTTTGCTGGCAGAAGGGACAGGTGGTTCCGCGGCCTGGGAGTAGAGTGCGGGCCGTGGCGCACCCAGTCGGCGCACCAAGTTTGGACACGAAGCGCGCGTACTCGCTTTTAACGCTGCTGACGATCGGTTCAGCAAGAATCGATTCATCTGGGGTGTGAACCTCGATGTCATCAAGCGGGGCGCATTGGTTTGCGCTACTGTCGTGAGCGAGCCGGTACTGCGCGATAAGCGCCTGAAGGTCATCGGTCGACTGCCACGTGGTCTGGCAAGCACGTAGTCGGCGAACTTTTGTTTGCTGCCTCGTACAGCCGTTAAACGCGAACGGCATTTCAGAGTCGAAGGTTCTGAGTGGCACTCCAGCACTGTTTTTCAAACGCTGAGCGCAGTTGTGCTAGCAGTCGTTGACCAAAGTCGGGCTGCCTCCTGGCCACAGGCTTCGGCGCGTCCTTCTCGGCCTGGCGCTGTGATCGCGTAACTGGTGACTTGCTGATCGATTTCGATGTTTTGCTCACCCATGGTGAAGACACCGGCGAGGCCCATCGAGTTGACTGATGCTGCGGCTGATGAAACTCGATTGAACACTCTCACCGGCACCTTGGCCTGCCTCGGTTCCACCCTGCCATGTCACGCCTGAACCCCTCGCCCAGCACCCTGGCAATAGTGCTCTTACCGGTCCCGTTCTTACCGAAGACGAAAGTTGATGTAGGTAGGTGTGATCTCCGTCCGGTGAAGGTAGCCTGATTGACAGTGATGCGCCCGATGCATCTTCTGATCGCGGTAGCTTCACCTCCAGATCCGGTCCCTGCACCCACTGATCCACTTCAGAGACTTGAACTGACATCTTGCCGACCTTGGGCGGGCAGGAGCCCCTCTTTAATCCGGTTACGGATCGTGTCCTCTGACCGTGTCAGAGTGTCGCGACCGTCGAGGCTTGGACCCACGATGAATCTGTCGCCACGATATCAACCGGGAGGCCGACGACTGATCGACCCACGGTCGAGCGCACGAGTGTGTTTCATCGAAGCCCGAGTGTGTTTCTCGTCTGGCATCAAATCGAGTTCGTCGCACAGGCCATTGATGCTGTTTGCCCAATCAGGTCCCACACCAGGTAGTCAACACAAGCACTAGAACGCAGCAGTCGGATATCAGTACGATCCGACGCCCGCGAACTCGAGTCGCCGACGCCCGCCCATAGTCTTGATTTTCTGAGGCGATGATGGCCGGGAAGAGTTTGAGCTCATCGACACTGTCCGCGTCGAGCTTTCCTGTAACGCTCGAAGAGTTCGCGGCTAGTCGAGCTTAGGGTCGAGGATTTGAGAGAGGGTGAACGTGAGGGTTCCTTGCTGCTGACCTGCTGGGACGTTACCAACGAGCACATGGAAAACAGTCATCGCGTACAGGACAGATCAGAGATTCACGTTGTGTTGCTGCGAACTGTTGGTACACATGAAGCTCGTCAGCATGCCCTACTTGAAGATTGTTGTCGCCGCGCTGTTCCCAAGAGGATGGCTGATCTAGTGTCACCAGAGCACCAGCAACCGCCTTGGCAAGGTCCTGGCTGGTCATGACCGCCTCACATGGTGATGCTTGAGCGCACCGATGCTTGCCAATCTGGGTACCGTTCCGCTCCGAACTGTTTAAACACGACCTGCGGCACAGCTGGCTGCTGGGCAGATCCAGAATCCCTCATGCGCTGCGGCCTCGATCTGTACTATCTCCGTTCTCATCGAGGATTTCAGCGTCGATCACGTCTGCCGAAGCCGTCTCATCAACGTCCAGCTCCACCCGATCTTCTTCGCCAGTCTCGCTGTTCAGGGTTGGCGCATACTCTGCCCACCGCGTCACGGCGGGGCGACGGGAGGTGTCTACGCTGACGGCAGCGCGATTGATCTTCCATTGCTGACGGTCGCTGATCTGGGATAGTGCCAGTGCTTAAAGGTTTCGCGTCCGGCGCTGTTGAGCAGGTTCCTGGTGATCGCGAAGTACCACAGTCCGAGGATGAGGGTGTCGAGGCAGACTTCGTCGGCTGCGAGTAGTTCTGTCTCAGTGATGGGGCGCCTGTCGGGCACAACAAAGAGTGGTGTTGAAGCCTCGATGCTGTTATCCCGGTCTAGTGCGGTGAGCAATGCCTGAACAAGCCACTCGTGTCTGGTGCTCGTCGGAATCGAGGAAGAAATCAACCACCCGCTCATTCGCCCGAGCGAGGACGGCATAGTTATCGTCAAGCATGCGCGCGAACTTCTCTTGGTGGCATCTTCGCGCATGTCCAGGTAGGCGAATGTTCCCTCACCTCGAGAACGCACGACTTGTAATTAGACACGCTCTTTCGCATGGCATCCGGATGGGAAAGTAGGCGTCAGGGTTCACTCAACCGGATGAGGTACTCGACTAACCTGAGGTCGGTCAGGCCATCCGACTTACCTTCATAGGAGTCTCGCTGCTTAGAGCGAGTGCGGAAAGCTGCCTTAAGCAAAGGCGAGCAAAGTGCCGCCTGTAAGCCGAACATGCGGCTGTTCGAAGCTGAGCCATGCCTACTCCCGAAAATTCCGGAACGTTCGAACCTTCTGAACATGGTCTCGAGGTAGACGCTGAACCTTCTGAACATCACGGTTGATGTCGAGATGAACGGCAGGGTTCGTTCCACGCTCGAGACGGAGATCCAACTGGTTCCCCATCAATTCCTAGGAAACAGCGTAACTCAGGTCTCATCTCGAGTGTGGGTGACTGGCCGAGATTCTTGGCCAGGCCCTGATCAAGCCCGGTCCCACGTGTTCATGTGGGAGAGCTGTTGAGTTGACCTGGCGGGTGCCCCGTTTGCGGGGTGCCCTGCCTGGTCTTCTTACCAGTTTTCCTCCCATCGTGATAGCCCGTAACAGCTCAACGGCTCTCCCTTCATTTTGAAGGGACGAGTCAATCGCCAACCCGGCCAGCTCCACCAATCCGTCCGTTTCCGACCTCATCGTCAACTACACAACTGAGCGGAAAGCAGATCAGGCTGTGCGTACCCGAACTGCTCAACGATCCTGAAGCGCGCGCTTCTACCTCGACGAGGACAAGCGCCTGACTGGGTCCAAGCCCACCTCGACAGCATCCCATCGCGAATACCGCCAGGCTGACAACCGTCGCCGCACCGACGTCAGCATCGATCACGGTCGACGCTGGTGCGACTTCTTCGCAGCGGCATCCCCATGGAAGAACAGGGTCCCGTCCAAACCTCGTCGTGCTCGACCTGCTCAGTGACCTCACGCTCCAGCAGGCCGCCTTCATCGAATTGCACGCGATCGATCGTGACCAGTACACCCGATCGCCGAGGACATGACTGCAAGGGTCAACGCATCAGATGCTGACGCGGTGCGCAAGACGTTTAGCCGTGGCATGGCCCAGTTGAAGAAAAGATCCCTGGCCGACCCGTCCGGTTACGACCTTCCCCACGCCTTACAGGGTGCAAGGCGCTACCAAGCACCACCGACACCACCCCAGGAGGGGCACGATGAGTAACGCACCAAGATCCGCCTCTCGCGCACACCAGACCCCCAGGCAGTCCCTAGCGGCTAGAAAAGCGCGGCTGAGCCGCCGCACTGATCAAGCGGTCTTCGGCACCACCAACCCGCACCACCGCATGGCCGTACTTCTTCCCGGAGACGCATCCGATCGCATGGAAGTCCAGTTCACCCGCACCGGTGACGACCTGTCGCGCTGGCATACGCCATCAAGGCACACGCCACCGACGGTGACTCTAGTAAGTCGCCTTCCTCAAAGAACGCGACCTCTATGAGCAACTGGTCGCCCAGATGGTTATCAGTCGACGGCAAACCGTGGACGCCAGTAATGCCGCGGCCCCTATCCGGCAAGCTCGCAACTGGCCTCCGGCGCGGTTTACGGAGGGTCACGAGGCGGTGGTGGTGCATGAGCGCAAACTCGACGCCCTCGAAGACCTCATCGAAGCAGCAAACGGTCAAAAGCCTTCTGGTGGCCTACTGGTTCCGCCACGACCTTGAGCGCATCACCGCCTGTTTCCCCACGCCCAGGAACTTAAGACCAGCCAGGACTTCTGGCGTGGAACCGGGGCGAAATCCCGCTGTGTTTCGAGTCTACCCCTGTCTCCGCTGGGCACGGCCTCAACCTGCAGGCCGGGGGTCATGTGTGGTGTGGTTTTCCTCACCTGGTCCCTCGAGCTGTACCAGCAGACCAACGCCCGCCTGTACCGGCAAGGCCAAACCCAGCCCGTCACCATCATCCACCTCACCGCGGGCAACACCCTCGACCAAGCGGTCCTGGCTGCACTGGCAGCCAAAGACACCACCCAGACCCGGCTAATCCAGGCGGTCGCCGCACTATCTGACCCCCACCAACCGTTAGAGCTGAATCATGCATGTCATGAACAAGTACATCGACACCTACAAGGCCGCAATCGCAGCCCTGGAGGACTACTGCGCAATGCAGCAGATCATCGACACCACCGACCAGCAGATCAAAGACGTCTACAACGCTGTCACCAGCGTCTCCTCTGCCCGCTTGATGGATGCCGCATGCGCCCAACCCGCGCGGGGGTGAGGAGCGGATCGCCGCGACCCTAGACAAGGTGGGCGCTCACCGTCAGCGGTATGTGCAGGCGCGCGAGTACATGGACTGGTTCTTGCCCGCATGGGGTGCACTGTCTGAGGACGACCGGTGGGTGCTCAACACGTTCTTCCTCGCCGCCGACGACGTTAGCCAAGAAGAGCGGGTACGGCTATTGCGGACCACTTCTATGTCGAGCGCCTCGACTGCTCATGCACAAAAAGAGCGCAGGGCTGTGCGGCGTCTTGCCAGCGCTCTGTTTGGCTAGCGACAGCTGAGCGTTGGCACGTATCGCAAACTGCGGATGCTGGCCTCGATCCACTACTTACTGTGGTAACGGTCAGGAATTGGGTCGCAGGTACTTCCGGATGAATCCTGGGCACCTGCGGGCCTTTCTTCATGTCTGGCCATCACTTTCATTCCACAATCGATCTCCGACAGGAGGAACTGCAGGGTCGTGTACACGGAGCCCGAATCAACCTCAACGTGCAGTTCACCAACACCAAGACTGTTGCTGAGTACAGCACTCCGAACTTCCTTTTCGAGCTGCGTCTCGGTCACGGTAACTGGTCATGGTGGCTGTGGCTTCGCGTCACCGTCATCAAGGGCAGCAACCATTCGATGTCGGATGGTGTTGAGGTTGCGTACCCCGTACGGCACCGCACGGGGCCTGCCTTACGGCGATGGGGCGAACTGACCGTTGGCTCGCAGCGTTGCAGCGAGGCGATCGCTGTTGGATACGGTCCTTGGCCCGTCAAGGTGACCTTCAAGAATTCAGGCCCCGCGGTTCCCCTTCCAAGACGGTCAATGTGACCAAGCCCTAAGACAGGCCTTTGCCTGCGCCAAGGCTTGACGAGCAAGGATTAGTTTGGCTTCTGTCCCGACTTGACACCCCGCCTCATGGATCTGAGTCCTCTAAAACATCCAGGGTCCATGTGTCAGGATCGCGATGCGGGTCGTTCGTCAGGAAGTTTCTGCTCACCCATTCGTAAGCACTCATCAGGCGGAGACACAATTGACACAATCCACCAAGTCTCATTTGGGTCGTTTCGCGGACCAACTTTAACCATCGCTGTGGCAGTCGGCGTGCCAAAATAGAGCTTCAGCAGATTGAGTAACTCTGCATCAACAGGCTGACAAGACTCGCATCCGCCCCTGGGCCGATGGGATGGCATCCGCTGGGGACAGTGAAGGCTGCGGGCTTGAGGATGGAGATGATGTGACCGTTACGTCCCCATCCCCAAGCCCTACCAGTGAGTGTTTCAGCTGTCGCGTGGGGCGCTGGCTGTTGGACACTCCAGTCAAGGCCAATGCCAAGACTGACGCTGCAAGGACTCTTTCCATCTCATGATCACTTCCCGTGCTTACCAAGCCCGATCAGCGGTCAGGCTGGGGAGTCATGCCCTTCCAAAATTATAGTAACAACGCTCTTCACGCGTTGGCGAGTATCATGGTTACCGGATGATCGTTTCCCCAGGCGCACCTCCACGGTGATAACAGGTCAAAAAGCAGTAGAGCCAGAGATAGATGCTCTTCCAGTTAGGAGGTCGTGCGATACCACACCGGTAGTCCGCCGTCCCGACAGATCTGGATCGACCGCCGCTGGGCCCATTCGCCACGAGTATGCGAGCGGGGATCATGCCGCGCAGCCTGCCCCGCCCGCGCCCCGCTGGGGCATGGCGAACCCACGACGCCAGCAATCTGCGGGCCTGTGCAGCCGTGCCACTCGCGCCAGCCTGCTGTGGACGGTGACTGCGGAGAAATGGGTCCCTCAGGGTCTCACTACCCGACTTGTATGCGCGTTAGCCCCACTGTGGGCCTTGAACTTGCGGCCCCAAAGCGTGGTCATTTTCAGCCAGTTCGTCCCACACGCGGCCAGCCTGGACCCCCAGGGGCGTGGAAAACTTGTAGCCCTGGCCCTCGCCTGAGCGGGGCTGGGGGCTGAAAGCGAAAAACGTCGAATCAAAACAGCCTATTATCCCCGACCGACTGTGCACCACACAGTCCCTCCAGTCTTTTCCGCCACCACACGAACGAAACGTGGTGGCGGTTGTCCATTCACACTTACCAGTGATAAAGAAAGGAATCCACTGCGATCAGATGGTTCTCAAGACACAGCAGTGGCTCAACGCTACTCACTTTGAGGCAGGACAGGCTTCGGGTCGGTCGCGAGGATGGAAATACCGGATGGATACAGTCAATGGTCTTATCCGCGCCCCTGCAGATCGAATCCTCGGCATCACGGCCACAGCTAACAAATTCTCGGGCCGGGCACCCAGTCTCGGTTCACTTCCTGCTGGCCTCAAGGGCATCAGTAAGAACACTGACACGAACAATGTTCACGGCATTATTAGGGCGCTCTGTGGTGCAGGGGATACCTGGGAATATGGAGGTATTAACTACAAAGTTCACCGACAATGTCGCCTCCTCCATCGTTACACTCAAGAAGGACATTGGCCTGTCGGACAGTTCCTCCACTATTGACCTGGAACTGATGATGGTACTGCTGTCTATGAAGCAGTTCCGTCTTCTTTCTGCTATGGCGGTAAGGACTCAATTCGTCATATTCAGCAGACCATTAACCGCAATTACAAGGCATGCACCGGAATCCTTCCCACCGATGGCGTTTGTACGGCTGCGGTATGAACACTGGTCTTATCCAGGTACTCCAAAAGCTTGAAGGCTTTACCTCGCTGAGGCAACAGGAAACTTCGGCAATGGAACACGCAGCCGACTGCGCACGATTAATGAGGCGAATGCAAGCTCGAATAAACAGTGGGTGCGGCTGCTACCGCAGCCTCGGTGTAATGGTGGAGAACATGCGACTGAGACGTGGGATCCGACATTTTCGCGCAATCAGCGTTTCCAGGAGAGGGCTCTATGCGCCCTCGACTGGCGAAGCGACTCAACGACCGGATGAGTCTGCTGACGGCGAAGCGATCCGTCGCGTCCTGGGTTGCTTGTGATAATCCCGGCTTTGAGATTACGACGCAACGGCTCAAGCTGCCCAAAGCTAACGGTTACGAGATTGTGGGGCGTTACCTGACGAACCCAATCAGGATTCAAAAAGATCCGTCCAACTATTTCAAAGCTATTCGGCCAGGAGAACTTGAACGTATCACCAACGGAGGGATGAAGTTCTTCCCGATATTCCAAGAGTATTCCACCTGAATTGCGCTTATCCACTCGAGAAAACGGAACTCGCCAGCCACGCTTGTAAGGCAAGCAGCCCAGCGGGCTGGGTATTCCGGGAACGCAGTATTTATTTCGGCTGTTGATTTTCGATGCGAGTGACCAGGTCACGTCATATTCTTCCGTATTTCCGCGGGCGTGCGGAAGCCCTGGGGAGGCTGATGAAGCGGGTATCTACGCATCACGCAACATTTGCAGCCGCATCATCAAAGCAGGCTACGCTGGAAGCGCTGTTCGTATCTGACATGTCCACAGGATTTCCCGGCAACCGGCTTCCTATTCTGATAGTTGAACTATGATCAGTTCACTGAAATCAGTAACATGCCAAAGGTCAGGGTTTGACTTGATCGGGTCAGCTTTATTCAAGTCAAGCTCCAGCAGTGGATCATGCGTTGCACTCAAGTGCCGGTGGCGCTGCGCCCGACACTGGCAGCATCGATACAACAAGCTGGCTCCGATTGATCTGATTCCATATCAGAGAAGCGCTTTGAGGAATTACGTGCTGATAGCAAAGTTGGTGAGGACGCTATTGCGGTTCTCACAGGCGGGATTGGCACTGTGTTCCGACTTGGCGCTGCATACTCAACTATTTAGCAAAAGCCCACCTGCGTGACGGTGGTAGTGTGAATCTGCGGTGAGCTGGTCCGTATCTGCCGAAAGTTTCAGGAGTGTCGACGCGAGCGTACCTGAGAAAGACGCTGAGGTAAGAAGATCATCGCCGCCTTTAAATCGCTATATATCGATAACACTTGGCGGCAAAATCCATGACCGACAAGACCGGAGAATCAGTTGATCTGGCGCATCTGGCGGCAACAACACCTTTGGATACACCAACCGGAATATTATCCCCTGATGCGTGGACTGGCTGGGCTGGAGACCCAGCTATGCCGCCATGGAGAATATTCAGAAAACACTTGAGTGGAACTTCGGCGCGAACCTGGACCAGGTGGCCACAGCTCTAGTCGGTCAAGGTAACGATTACCGCCAGCATCCTGGCTTGAAAGGGCTAGTACTTGACAAGAAAAACGACAAGGGAAAATGGGAATCGGTGGTGGAAACAACTGTAATCACTGTGACGACCTCACGACGACGGAGACGCTATCGTTGTCGCTCAAAACGCGTGAAAAACGCAATTGACCCACCAGCCACTCCTATCGGCAACGCCATGCGAGAGTACTACAACAACTCCAGCAAACCAGCCAAATAGATTCAAGCAGACTGCCACCAGCGTTAATGCCCTGTCAAAATACATCAGG
>BNJT01002000.1_pt1 | contig 11731 bp, 19 predicted proteins | sample 8540491 | NCBI WGS metagenome assembly BNJT01 (sample SAMD00202455, study PRJDB9452) | human saliva metagenome | host: Homo sapiens
ATGAGAACTCTTGGAATTAAAAATGAAATAATATAACAAATAATGGGCTGTATTAGCCCATTATTTTATATAATTATTTTGACTAGGAATTAATTCTATAACAAGTCCATCTGAAACTCCTCAGTAATCATTATTTTTAAAAAGACAATTTTTCATTTCTTTTAGATCATAATCCTCATCACTAAAGCTCTCATCAATATCTTCATAACAAAACAGTTCCATCATTTTTAACTCTTCTTATGTCATAAACTCCTGATTTAAAAATCTTTACCACAAATATAGTCGCCTGTTTTTAATATTATTTTTGTTCCAAGTGGTCTTCTGATAAGGTTTTGTAAAAGATTAGCTTTTTGAAGAAAGTTTTTACTACTAAAAGCTCTCTTATAATTAAAATATCTCCAATTATTAATCTTGCATAGAATTTTTATTTTCTATCATCTACATCTAAGTTTTCATCAAAAGTATAATATTTATTGTAGATATTTCCAAAAATTTTTCATAGCTATAATTTTGTATCTACCCTCAGGAATATCCATACCAACAGTATAATTCCCTGCAGTTAGTTCAAAAGAAACTTCACCATACTTAAGCTTCTTATTTTTCATGTGAAGTTTATCATCAATATCTTTAATATGAGGTCTATATAAATATAAATTATTGCTATCTATATCTTTATAATTTTCTAACTCAATATCAATATCATCATTTTCAACTTCTTCAAGCTGACTTGAATAAGCTCTTTTAGCATAGGCATGGGCTAAGGGAATATTATGTAAAATTACCATGTAAAAACTAAACCATTCTGAATAAGATAGCTTACTAGCTTTTTTTATCCTTACTTTCCATAGAAAATCCCCTCTCTTATCTATATGTTTTCATTGTACTATATTTTTATTTTATCAAGGAAAAAAATAAAAGTTTTTGCTTTTTAAAAAATAGGAAAAATATGTTAGAATAGAGATAAAAGTTAAAAATGATTTTTTATTAGGGGAATTATGAGCGATTTAACTATTAAAAGTATTTCTACAAAAAGATATTGAAAGAAAAATTAATGGAGTTGTAAAAAGCAGATAGTAATGAAAAAAAGAAACTATAATTACAGAATTAAATGAATATGTTGTTACAGAAGAAATTAGAGAAAGATTAACAAAATTTCTTTGATAAATATGTTGATTCAATTAATTTTCCAACAGAAGATATGGGTGTATGGATTTCTGGATTCTTTGGTTCAGAAATCACATTTTCTAAAAATGATAGGGGCATATTTTTAGAAAATAATACCTATGATGGAAAAACAGTTGTAGACTTTTTCAAAGATAAAAATAGATGATGCAATTTTGATGGGGAAATATTGAAAAAGCTGCTGAGATCCCAACTGATGTAATTTCTATTCAATATAGATAATGTAAGTGATCAAGACACACATCAAAAATAAAGATAGTATAGCACTTGCTTTTTTTGAAAATTTAATGAGTATTTAGGTTTTACAAGAGATGATATAGAAATAGCAGAATTTGAAAGAAAGGCTTTGGGAAGATGGAAAATTAGAAGAATTCAAAAAAAGCTTTTTTGAAGAAGAATCTGGAAAAGACTTGGAAAGATGCAAATAGAAATTTAGATTTCCACTCAGATGATTTTATTGATGTTGTAGAAAAAAATTAGAAATTATGACTAGAGAAAGTGCTGAAAGATGGCTTGAAAGAGATATAGTAAGATCTATAAATGCTGAAAGCTTTTAGAGATATACTTGAAAACTATTTAAAGATGAAAGACCCCAAAACACAGAGTAGTTTTTCTAGTTGATGAAATAGGTCAATATATTGGAGATAATTCAAAACTTATGTTGAACTTACAAACTTTAGTTGAAACTCTAGGAGTAAAATTTAAAGGTAGAGTTTGGGTTGGGGTTACATCACAACAAGATTTAGGTTCTATATTAAATAATAGTGAACATAGAAAAATGACTTTCTAAAATTCAAGATAGATTTAAGACTATACTTTCATTATCAAGTGGAAATATTGATGAAGTTATTAAAAAGATTGCTTATAAAGAAAAATTGAAGGAGAAGATTTAGAAAAACTATTTGATAAAAATAGAGTTGAAATTGAAAATTTAATAAATTTTTGAAAACACAAATGACATTACCTCTATATGATAGTGCTGAGGATTTCTCAGAAACATATCCTTTTGTTGCTTACCAATTTAACTTACTACAAAAAGTATTTGAAAAAGTTAGAAATATGGGACATTCTGGGCAACATATGTCAAGAGGGGAAAAGATCTTTATTAAGTTCATTCCAAGAAGCTGGAATAAAAGTAAAAGACAAGAATATAAGAATACTTGTACCATTTAATTATTTTTATGAATCAATAGAACAATTTTTAGAAGATAATGTAAGAAGACCATTTATCCATGCAAGAAATGAAAAAGTAGATGATTTTTGGCTTGAAGTATTAAAACTTTTATTCTTATTAAAAGGAATTAATGGTATAAATCCGACTTTAAATAACCTTACAAGTTTTATGATAGATTCTATAGATTGTGATAGAATTGAGCTTGAAAAGAAAAATAAAAAGCTTTTAGAAAAAGCTAGAAAAGAAGTTTTAATTCAAAAAGATGGAGACAATTATTATTTCTTAACAAATGAAGAACAAGATATAAATAGAGAAATTGAAAGAGAAGAAATAGATCTTTAAGAAAATAGATGAAAAATAGACTCATATTTTTTTAAAGAAATATTTACAAAAATAGTATTATAATGGAAGACACTGGTAATAAATATGGTTTTAGTAGAACTCTTGATGAAACACCTTTTTCAAAAAGCAGGAGAAGAATTAGCTATAACTATTTTTACTGAAAGAGCTGATGATTATGATAATGTTTCTATAGTAGGTACAAGACCAGAAAGTGATTTAATTATAAGACTACCAAATGATGATGAAACTTATAGAAATGAAATAAAGCTATTTTTAAAAGGTGGAATCATATATTAGAAATAAGCAAAAAGATAATGAGAGAGAATCTATTATCAGAATATTAGAAATAAAAACAAAGAGAAAAATGATATAAGAGATAGAAGAATAAAAATGAATTAGAAAGAATTATAGGAGAAGCTGAAGTATTTATCTATGGACAAAAAGCAAGATATCAAAACAAAAGATGCTGCTAAGAAAATTGAAGAAAGTTTAAAAGCCTTGGCAAATCATAGATTCCATAAAGAGGAAACTTGTTAAAAAACCTTATGATGAAGCTGAAATAAGAAAGACTCTATCATATGTTTTTGATACAAATAAAAATGGAATACTGTTTGATATTAAAAAGAATATTGAAGCCAATGTAAACTGTGAAGCTATAAATGAAGTATTAGACAGAGTGAAATTACTTGAAAAAGAGGAGATACTCCTATAACATTAAAGAATATAAGTGATTACTATTTAAGAACTCCTTATGGTTTGGGGGCAATTAACTATCAATGGTTTAGTTGGAGAATTATGGAAATATAGACTAATAAATCTAGAAGAATCAAAAAGTTCTTGTTACAGATGAAAATGTTGCAACAAATTTACTTACAAAATTACAAAAATAAAAATTTAGAAAAGATTGTAATTTCATTGAGAGAAGAGCTTGATCCTGAACTTGTTAAAAAGTAAATAATTTATTGAAAAGAAATAAAAGACTCTTAAAGAAGAAACTGGTGAAGTTACTATTGATTCTCCAAAAAGAAGATTTATTAGAAATATTAAATAGAAAAATAGGTATAGCTAAAGAGATATAAAGATTGAATGTGAACATAGTAAATATCCAGGAAAAAGAATTAAGTGACTGGATTGAATTGTTAGAGGAGATTATATTATCTAGAGATAATGCTGAAAAACTCTTAAGAATTTCTTAGAAATGAAAGATGAAATATCAAAGGAATATGATAAAGTTGATAGAGTTTTTGACTTTCTTCACAAGTTCTAAAAAGATAGATATGATGAAGTTATCCAAAAATCAACAAAAATAGAAGAATATAAAAGATTACATTGGTAGCTTAAAAGAAACTCCTGCCTATAAGACAATTGAAGAAATTAGAAACGATAAAAAATATCTATGAAAGAATTAGAGAGTTTGATGAGTTAATTACTGAGTTAGATAAAGAAAAAGATAAACTTATAGAACTTGAAAAAGAATCTTTAAGAGCTAAAGTTGAAAAATATAGAGAAGATTTTTCTGAAAAATTAAAAGATAATACTGAAATCCTTTGAAAAATTAGAAGAAAAATTTAATAACTTTTTGGAAAAACGAAGTCAATAATAGTGATAGTTCTAATGACATGGCAATATTTATGAAATCTAAAAAAATTAGAAAATATAGTTTCTAAATTTGAAGATGAATATAAAAATTATGCTAGAAAAGAAATTGAGAAATTAGAATCATATCTTAATGAAGTTGCTGAAGATAAAACTGATATTGACAAAACTTAGACAAAGTATAAAATCTACTTATAATAATTATAAAAATGAAATAGCTAAGAGTGATATTAGAAATATTAGTGCTACTATAACAAAAAGCTATTAAAGATAAAGATGATTTTTATGCTGAATTAAAATGGAAAAGCTAAGAAAAAGAAAGAGTTATATTAAGAAAAGTTTCTATAAGCTCAAAGACTAATATAGAAACTGAAGATCAAGTAAATGACTATATTTCTCGTATTGAAAAAGATATTGAAAAGTTAAAAATGAAATGCTTGAAGCTATAAGAAATACAATAAGATAATTTGATATTGGATAATTATCATATAAACCGGACATTTTTATTGTCGGTTTGAGTGTCGCTTTTACTAAAAAGAGAGTAATCAAATAGAGGAGTCTTGGAGGGTAGAAATGAAACTTTCAGATATTAAAAAGATAGCACATTCTATTTTTAGAAAATCAAAATGTTGAAAATAGTTTTATTGAATACAAAAATCAATAAATTTTCAAAGATAAAAATTCTAAAAACTGCCTGTGCTTTTTGCTAATAACTATATGAATAATGAAATAAATTTCTTATTTATAGGTGTTGAAGAAGTAGATAATAAAAGAAAAATAGAGAAAAAGCAATACCCTAAAAAGACCGATTAGTGGAATAAAAAGAATCTATGATTGAGGGAGTTGAAAATGATTTAAAAATCTCTTCTTTCAAATATCAATCCTAAAATCAATTATCATATTATGCAGGATAAAATTGACAATAAGTATTATCTTGTTGTTGCAATAGAAACAAGGTTCTAACGGACCTATATCAAACAAATGAAAAGAGCTGAGAAAGATAAAGAAATAAAAATTAAAACAAGGAAGATATATAAGAATAAGTAGAGATACAAAACTTCCAAATCCAACAGAAGAATTTGAATTATTAAAGAAATTTGCTAATTTTTCTTTTTAGTTCTGATTTGAATAATACAGCAACTATTGATGATTTAAACTATGAGTATATGAAAGAATATTTAGTCCAAACTAATGCAAAAAGCAAGATATCAGAAACATGTCTAAATTGGATATGGCAAAGAGTATGGGGACTTGTAAGTGAAAATGAATATGGTTCTTATAGAGCGAGGAATTTTGCTGTTTTTAATGTTTGCAGAAACTCCCTAATAAATTTATTCCTAATGCACATGTGGAAATTATTAGAGAAATAGTTGGAACAGACAAAATGGAAGCTAAAAAGGTTTGATGGACCTGTTTTGGTTGCAAGTGAAAACAAGTTAATAGATATTTTGAAGATAATATTATGGCTTCATATACAATAAGGAAGCAGATAAAATAGAACATAGAATTGTTTATAATTATCCATTGACTGCTTTTTTGAGGAATTAGCAACTAATGCTATTTTTACATAAAGAGTACGATACTCCTGAATATGTTGGAATATATATTTATAGAGATAGAATTTCTTTTTGTAAATCATAATAGACCTTTGACCTCCTGTAACTATTGAAGCCTTTAAATAATAATAGGAGTTTTGATAAAAGGCAATATTTGAATAAAGAATTAAAAGATATGTTTTTCTCATTAAACTTGATTGAATCCTATGGTTCAGGAATAAGAAGAGCAAAAAGATGCTTTTAAAAAAATAATGGTTCACCAAAAATTAAAATTTTATCCTGATAATGATGTTGATAACTATACAAATGCTGTTATGAAGATTAATAAAGAGTTTTTAATAGTAGTAAAGTAGGAAATACTACCCAAAGAAACTACCCAAGAAAACTACCCAAAGAAAATACTAATGTGATAAATAAAATACTCACTTTAATGCTGGAAAATCCTAGAAATTACTGCTAAACAAATATCAAAATAAAATAGAAAATATCACATTTGATGGTGTTCGTTATCATATTAGTAAATTTAAAAATCAGGAAAAAAATTAGAAGAGAAGGTTCAACAAAATCTGGAAAATGGATAGTAAAGGGGAGAAAATGAACAAAAAGTAGCTTAAAAACTTTTTGCAATAGAAGCAAGAAATGAGTTAATGGAAAAAATGAGAACAAGGCTTGATATTCTTGGAATAACTAAAAAGGAATAGAAAAAGCTAAAGTTGTAGGAAGAGAAATAGAAATAAATGGAAGTCTTTACCCTAAGGAAAGTTACAATAGTTTTAGTAAGAAAATATAAACAAATAGGCTATGAAGAACTTGTTGAAGAAAGTGCATATACTTGGTTTAACAGACTAACAGCTCTAGCATTTATGGAGCAAATGAATATATGAGACGAAAAATGATATTCAATAATGGTCTTAAAAATGAGCCTGGAATAATTGATAATTATTATGAATTTGAATTTTTTTAAAAATTTAGGTAGTGAATTACAAAAAGAATTACATGATTTAAGAGATGAAAATACAGCAAATTCAATAGAAAAACTGTATTCTATTTTTAGTTGAAGAGAAATGTGAAGAATTATCAGCTATTATGCCATTTATGTTTTAAGAAAAAAAGGAACTTATTCAGATATTCTATTTCCAACAGGTCTATTATTAGAAAACTCTCATTAGTGAGAATCAGAGATGAAATAGGAAAAGAAGCTCCAATAGAATTAATAGGTTGGCTTTATCAATTTTATAACTCTGAGAAAGAAAAGATCAAGTTGTTGAAGCCTTAAAGAAAAATACAAAAATACAAATAGAAATACATAGCTCAGCAACACAATTATTTACTCCCAGATTGGATAGTAAAAATATATGGTAGAAAACTCATTAGGAAAAACTCGCTCTAGAGTCAACTGGAATAAATGAAAAGCCTAAAGACTAATTGGAAATACTATATAGAATCAAAATTAGATGAAAGTTCAGAAAAATAAAGATAGAAGATGTAAAGATATTGGATCCAGCAATGGGTAGTGGACATATTCTAGTTTACGCTTTTGATTTACTATTTGAAATGTATGAAAATCTTGGTTGGAGTACAAAAGATAGTGTGCTATCAATATTAAAAAAATAATCTATATGGTTTAGAAATAGATGAAAAGAGCAGGACAATTAGCATCATTTGTGCTTATGATGAAAGCGAGAGAAAAATTCTCAAGATTATTCTCAGTATTAAAAGAGAAGAAACTTTTAAATTGAATACTTTAATAATTGAGGAAAGTAATAAGCTATCTGAAAAGAAATTAAAAATAAGGTAAAAGATAATAACTTAAATAATCTTAGTAAAAATAATAGAAGATTTTGAAGATGCAAAAGAATATGGAAGTATTTTAAAATTAGAAACTATAGATAAAGAGAAACATTAGAAAAAGAATTTAATTTATTAAAGAAAGCCTAGATAATGAGCAAGGAACATTGATATTTAATGAAGATGAATTAGATATCAATATAGAAGAGGTTACGAACTTATTGAAAGTTTAATAGCACACATATAACTTTAACAAATAAATATGAAGCAGTGGTAACTAATCCTCCATATATGGATTGGAAAGGTTTTAGCTCAAAAACTTAAAAACTTATGTTGAAAAAGAATTATAAGGATAGTAAAAAAGTGATTTATTTGCAGTATTTATTGAAAGATGTAATGAGTTTACAAGAAAAATTGCTACACTCTATGATAACTATGCAATCATGGATGATTCTTATCATCTTTTGAAACTTTAAGAAAAATATTATAGAAAAACTGAAATTATAAGTTTAAATCATTTAGGTACAAGAGCTTTTTCAGAAATAGGTGGAGAAGTTGTATCAACAGTTGCTTGGGTAGCTAAAAGAAAAGTCCAAAGAATGATGGAACATATCTAAGATTAGTTGATTACAATAAATGCTGACTTAAAGGAAGAAGAATTTTTAATAAAGCTAATTATTTTCAAGCTAAACAAAAAGATTTTGAAAAAATACCAGGAAGTCCAACTAGCTTATTGGGTAAGTGATAAAATAAGAGAAATATTTGATCAAAAATTAGGTGAAGTTTCTGAAACCAAAATCTGGAATTATGACAGGAAATGATAATTTATTTTTGAAAAATTGGTTTGAAACTAATTTCTATTAATATTGAGTCTTAATTGTAAGTTCAGATATAGAATTGCTTGAAAGTAATAAAAAATGGTTTCTCTTTCAAAAGGTGGAGAATTTAGAAAAAGTAGTAATTTTAGAACATATTATAAATTTAAAAAAATAATGGTGAAGACATATCAGGAGTTAATTTTAGATTAAGAGATAGTAAATATTATTTTTAAAATTCTATAACTTGGTCAAGCATTACTAGTTCAACTATTGCATTTAGGAAAAAGAGAAAGTTCTCTGATGCAGATCTCATCAATGTAGATAAAAATTTAGAATATGTATTGGGATTCTGTAATTCTAACATATTTAAAAATTTAATAATTACTAAAAATCCAACTTTAAATTTTCAAGTAAATGATATTTCAACAATACCAGTATTAGTATCAAGTAATAACTATATTAATACTTTAGTAGAAAAATATCTCTATCTCTAAAGAAGAATGGGATTCAAGAGAAACTTCTTGGGATTTTAATAAATTATCTTTGATTGATGGAGAAGATTTAAAGGCTGCTTATGAAAATTATTGTAATCATTGGAGAAATAACTTTGTTCAACTACATAAAAACGAAGAAGAGTTAAATAGACTTTTATAGAAATTTATGAATTGCAAGATGAAATGGATGAAAAAGTTTCTTTTGATGATATTACTATTTTAAAGAAAGAAGCTAAAATTGTTGAGATAGATAATAGTAAGGCTAGAGAATTTTCTAGCAGAATCAGAAAGATATCTATACGATAGAGAATCAGTTTAGAATTTAACAAAGATGAACTTGTAAAACAATTCTTATCTTATGCTATTGGATGCATTATGGGAAGATATTCAATAGATAAGCCAGGTCTTATTATGGCAAATAGTGATGATGTATTAGAATTATCTTCAAATAAATTTCTTGTTAAAGATGCTAATGGAGATATAAGACAAGAAGTTGAAACTAAAGTTCTACCTGACGAATTTTGGAATTCTACCAATAACAGCTGAAAAAGATTTCTCAAAATGATATAGTTGAAAGAGTAAAAGAATTTGTAAAATTTGTTTATGGAGAAGAAAGTTTAAAAAGATAATCTTAACTTTATAGCAGAAGCTTTAGGAAATAAAGATAATAAAAATCCTGAAGAGATCATTAGAGCATACTTTATTAAAAGATTTTCTATGCAGATCATTCTAAAAGATATCCAAAAGAGACCCATCTATTGGTTGATGAATAGTGGAAAGAAAAATGCTTTCTCTTGTCTATTCTATATACACAGATATGAGCCTTTAACAGTTGCAAGAGTGAGAGCAGATTATTTGATTCACTATCAAAGAAATGCTTGAAAACAAAAGAAAATTTATAGAAAGACAGTTATATGATGAAGACATAAGTGCAAAAAGAAAAGAAAAATGTTGAAAAAGAATTAAAGGATCTTGATATCTTGTTAAAAAGAATTAAGAGAATATACTAATGAGGTAAAACATATTGCTGAACAAAAAGATAACATTAGATTTAGATGATGGGGTCAATGTTAATTATGAAAAATTGGGGCTATTCTTAGGTAGGAGAAATGGAGAGTATAAGTTTAGAAGATATTGAAAGTGCATATTTAAGATTAAAGAGAGCAATATATTATGAAAATAATGTTTTTACTTCACTTAAAAATAAAATTTGCAGAATTTGAAAATAATGAAGAATTCTTAAAACAAGACAAAAAGAAAAAATTTTTTTGAAAAATTTTTAAAAAGAAATAGATATACTCAGTCTAGGGAAGATTCAGAATATTTTAATAATTTATTTTTAAAGATAAAATCTAAAAAGTTATAAAAATTGAATGAAAAAGTAGATAAAAATATCTATAAGATAATTGAAGAAAATTTAAAAGATTTAGAAGATGCTAAAAAGAAAGAAAAATTATTTTCTAAAATAAATAAAAATTCAAAGTGATTTTAATAGAAAATAAGTTATAATTATTTTTATTGATTGTCCATCAGAGTTACATATATTATCTGTTTTATGGATAATGAAAGTAGGCTATAAACTCGATTTACAGTTAGACAGAGAAAAAATATTTATTCTTATGGTTATCGTTGAGATATGGATAAAAATAATGAAGATAGTTTTACTACTGAATCTAACATCATTAAAAGAAAAACAATATTTAAAAGATACCTGGAACAATATCAAAGATGGAAAAATAATGGTATTAAAGAGGTAAAGCATATTTTAGATGAAAAATGCAGTAATTATTAATTTAGATTTAGTTATTATAATATTAATACTCAAAGAACTAAAAATAAAATATAGATGAAAATATTCTAAATTCATATTTTGACTCAAGCTATATTAACAATAAATGAAAATCTATATAGAAGAATTTATTAGAGAAAGTGAAAGCGGATAAAGATTTTCACAAGTATAAGAAAAGATATTATACCAATTGAATATAGTAGTTCAGCAATACTTGCACTAATATCTATTTAAAAAGATTTAGATAATATAATTTTTAGACTTCCTACTATTATGGAAGATATGTTGATGATTTATTTTTAGTGTTTATAGCAATGATATAGAAAAACAAAAATAAAAAGAAGTATATTAAAGAAAAATTAGAAAATATTTTTAAAAACCTGAAAATATTAAAAGAAATTGGAGTTTTAATAAAGATATGTTATTAACTGATACTAAAAGCAAAATTATTTTCTTGATAAAAGGAAAACGAGAGCTTTCTAGAGATAGAAGAATCTATTTTTAGAAAGAACTAGCACTTTTTGCTTTCCTACCCAATGAAAGAGAAATTGAAAAGTTATATATATATCCATTGATAATGAAGACGATAAAAACATGATGTATCTGTATATTTAGCAAAACTTTTAATGACATTTTCTAATTTAGAAGATAAAGAAAATTTATATGATCTTAAAAATAGGTTAAAATGATATTCTTCTATTCTTTGAAGAGGATAATTTAATAAAATATTATATGTATTATGATTTTTCTTCTCTTGATAATAAATGGAAATATAGAAAAATGGAAAAAAATTTTATATAAAAAGTAAGTAGAATATTTTCACGAAAATTAAAAGAGAATTTTTCTATTGAAAATTATTTACAAGACTTCTTTTGCTTTGCATTATCTTTTAAATCCAAATTTTAATTAATGAACTAAAAATATTTAAAGATAGCGAAAAGAAATTATTAAAGATAAAGTTAAAATATTATAAGGTAATCTTTAACAATATG
>BNJT01001856.1_pt1 | contig 11694 bp, 12 predicted proteins | sample 8540491 | NCBI WGS metagenome assembly BNJT01 (sample SAMD00202455, study PRJDB9452) | human saliva metagenome | host: Homo sapiens
TTAAATACTGATAGATATGAACTATAGACTGGTAAGGATAACATAAGATAAAAATTAATTTATGAAAGTATCGTTGGCTAATTTGTACGTTTAATAAATCTTACAAGATACCTTTATCATGTTTGACTTTATAGTTTTTTTAAATTAATAATCTTCATAAATTGATTAGGTAATCTATCCTACTTTTTATTTTGAAAATATATAGGAAGGTGTTATGAGCACTAATAATATAAAATCTAAATGTCAAATTTTTACACCTAAAAAAATTATGTTAAAGAATTGCTAGATAGTGTTGACTATAATAATGATATTTTTTTCAAAAAAAAGTATTAGAAAACTCATGTGGTGATGGAAATATATTATTGGAGGTTATTGAGCGCTACATTAAAAAAATGGTAAAAAAATATAGGAAAATCTTTAGAAGAGATTAGTATAGGTTTATCAGAGAATATTTATGGTTTTGAAATAGATTCATTTCAGTATAATAGTTGTATTAAAAAAACTTAAATGCACTTATTGTGTTATATGGTTTACCGAAAGTAAAATGGAGGATTTATAATCAGGATTTTTTTAAAAATATGATTTAAATGAAAAGTTTGACTATGTTATAGGAAATCCACCATATATAACATATAAAGAAATTCCTGATTCCGTTAGGGAATTTATAAAAATGAATTTTTATAAGTTGTAAGAAAGGTAAGTTTGACTATTGTTATGCTTTTTTTATTGAAAAGAGTTTTAACTTACTTTCTAGTTCTGGTAAAATGTCATATATAGTGCCTAGCAGTATTTTTTTAAAACAGTATTTGGAAATAAGTTAAGGCTAATAATTAAAGATTATGTTTCTTTAATTAAAGATTATAATGATAATAATATTTTTTTGAGAATGCATCTATAAAATCATCAATATTAGTATTAGATAGAGCAGATAATTCTAAAAATAATATCGTATATTAGTACTAGTAAAGATGATGTTATAACTCTTAATAAAAAGTAATCTAGGTGAAAAAAATGGATTTTTTTCAAATTTTTCTTAATTGTGGCAACAATCGATTTGGTGATTATTTTTAAAGTTTCACATGCAGTTGCGACTCTATTAAATAAAGCCTTTGTAATAAACTTAGATAACTGTAAAAAAATGAAGATACATATTATAAAAATTGGAAAGCATATAATTGAAAAAAAGAAATAGTTAAAGATACTACAACACCTAAGAGTAAACGATACTGTCGTAATGAAAAAAATAATTTTTTTCCGTATTTTTTTATAAAAAAAGGGAAAATTATAAAAATTGATGAATCAGAATTAAGAAAAAAATTTCCAGGAACATTCAGGTATTTAAAGTCCTTTTTATAATGAGCTAATTAATAGGAAGTGCGATAAAAAAATTCCTCTTGGTTTGAATATGGGCGGACACAAGCTTTTAAGTAATCTAAATCAAAGAAAATTACTTATCTCTACTGTTGTCACTAATGAGGTTTTTAATATATGCTTTAAATCAATGTTGTATTCCTTATGCAGGCCTATATATTATCCCGAGAAAAAAACTAGACAGAAATATAGTTTAAAAGATGCAAAAACTATTTTTAGAAAGTTTGAATTTTTTTGAATTATGCTAAACAAACGGGGATTCCAATTAATGGAAACTCTGTAAGAATAACCTCTAAGGATATTGAAGCATATAGATTTTTAAAGAGGAGATATGATGGAATATCTTAAATATGTGATAGAAGATAGTACAATTGCTAAATTACTTGGAGTACAGAATTTTACTTCTGATGAATCTGCGATATTGGAATTAGTTAAAAATTCTTATGATGCAGAGGCTGTTAGTTTAACTCTCGAGTTCAAAAACAATTCTTTAATCATTAAAGATGATGGAAAAGGAATGAGTGATGAAGATATAAAGCGTCACTGGATGCATATTGGAAAAAGCGAAAAAGGCTATGAAGTTTTAGATAAATATAATAATAAAAGAATCCAAGCGGGTTCTAAAGGTGTTGGACGCTTTGCTTTAGCAAGATTGGGTGAGTATATAGAGTTATTTTCAAAGAAAAAGGATTCAAATGGTGTTCTGTGGAAAACTGATTGGAATAACTCTACAATTGAATATACAGATTTAAGTGATGAAATTGGAACTTGTATTCAAATTAAATCGTTGAGGAATAATTGGACTTTATCTAGGATCAAGAATTTAACAAAATATCTTGAGAAAACATATAATGATAAAGCTATGAAAATCAACATTATCTCAGGTGATTATAATGTTGTTGTTGGCCCTTATTTTTCCGGAAGTTAAAATAGGGATAAATTGTCGCAGCTACATTAGATTGCAGTATGAAGATGGCAAATTAGGTGTTGATGTAATTTCTGATGAATTTACTGAAGAAACTAAAAAATACTATTTTAAGGATAATTTAAATCATTTTTTTATAGATATTGATGTATATGATGAGTTGCAGGATAATGAAAATGTTGATATTAGTAATAATGAGTTGAGTGATGTATTAAGTAAGATAGGTCAGTTTTTCTGCAAATTTTTTTACTTTAATTTAACTGCAACTAAACAAGATCAAGAAAAAAATTTTTTTATAAATTTTTTTGAATACAATTGAACCTACTAAACCAGGTATAATTTTTATATAGGAATGCATTTAGTATTTCATCATACGAAGGTGATAAGGATTGGTTAGGGTTGGGAAGACGTTCTAGAATGTCTCCAGCCGCTGCCTCTCATCCTACAGGCGCTTGGCGTGTTCGTGAAAAACCAGATATCGGGTTTTGTACAGATTGATAAGGAAGAGAATAAATACTTGCAAGATTTGATGAATAGACAAAGTATGGATGAAAATATATATTATAAAGTTTTTTTGTTCAGATAATTACTATTGGAATTAAAGAGTTCGAACGTTATAGACAAGGAATTATACGATCAATTGATTTAAAAAAATAAAATAGAAAAATACTAAGAAAAAAATCGAATAATTGATAAAAATTATTCGGAATCCCAAAAAAATTAGAAGATTTATCTAAAATAGAGAATGCAAAATTTATATCAGAATTAAGAAATGTTAAGAAACAGGAGCATAAAGCAGAGAGAGAGAGAGCAGATATTGAAGCTAGATATAAATATGATGTAAGAATTCTTAATGTATTATCTACCATTGGATTGAAAGCCGCATCAATCGCTCATGAATTAAAAAAATGATAGAAATATATTAGAAACTAGTTATATGAATATAATTCAAGCTTTAAAAGACTATGATATGTGGGATATTTTAACTAGTATAGAATATCAGAAAAAAAGCATATAAAAATGTACCATTACTACTTGAACAAAGTAACAATATATCAAAAAAACTCGTTACCTTTATGAATATAATGTTATCTAATATTGAAAAAAAAGTAGCTTTGAATATAATTTATTGAACATTAAAGATGTAATTAGTACTATTCTTCATAGTTGGTCCACAGAATACATGTGGGTAAATATTAATCTTATAGTAGATGATAATTTAAAGTTTAATATATCAAAAAGACATAATTTGTGTTGTTTTTGGATAATTTAATACTTAATAGTATTCAACAAAATGAACTTAATCAGAAGTTAGATATTTCTATAACCATTTCTATTTTTAGATAATATGTTACATTTTTAAATATAGTGATAATGGAAAAGGTCTTGATAAAAAAATATCATGGTAATCCAAAGAGGATTCTTGAGGTTTTGGAATCTACTCGTAAAAAAATGGACATGGGTTAGGTATGTGGATGATTAATAATACAGTTATTTTTAAGTGGTGGAGAAATTTTTAGAGATAAATGGTACAAATGGATTTAATATAGAGTTTAATTTAGGAGATAAGTGTTAAAGTGGAATGTATAAAAAAATACTGTATATCGATGATATACCTGATACTGAATTTTCTAAATTTTTTTGAGATCGATATCAAGAAAAAAAGAATCAGATAATGTTAAAATAGAAGTAGAGGAAATTCAATTTATGCCAGAGGAAGGTTATGAATCCTTACTTAAAAAAACAAACTTGTAAGTGACTCTAATATTATTTTTTTATTGATTCTAAGCTATTTGAAAAATAAAACTGTTGCACATGGGAAGTTTACTGGTGAAGAGTTTAAACTAATTTTTAAGAAAATACTTCCCTTTTATTGAGGTATTTGTTATAACACAAAATGATATAGAACCTAATTATTCTAAAATAGCAAAAATATGATATAAATAAAGCTAAAACTGCTACTGAATATTATTGGGAGAGTATACCCAAATATATAAAAGATGCGATAAAAAAATACAAGAATCTAGATTATTATTGAAAAAGATTGAAGAACAAAAAAACAGCTTGAATCATATACTATTGAAAAAAATTTCTAATTCATTAAATGGGATAAGTCTTTATGATGAATTAAGCAAGAAAGATCTAGATAAGATTATTACCTTATTTAAGGATATACAGGGAAGTGTAGATGGGAAATGATTATAGAAATACAATATATTGTGAACCTTTAGATAATATTCAATACAAAAAAATACAGTTAAGCAGTTAGTGTTATCAGAGCATCCCAAAGCAATTGATTTACATAGTTACATTAGTGATAATAATAAAAAAATATAAGGTAGAATTTATGAAAGCATATAATTATAAATGTGCTTATTGTGGAGTATCTATAGCATTAATACCTAAAGATTTGTTTGAAATAGATCATTATATATATCAAAAAAATCAGAACAATTTAAAACTAAGAAGGAAGCTGGATTTATAGATAATTTGGTTTTTATCATGTCATAACTGTAATCATAATAAATCTTCATTTAATATTGAGGCATCATTTTATGATGATTTATATCCTGATAATACGAAGATTTGTGACTTTTTTTATCGAGATGATTTATACTATATTAAGTTAACTGAAAGTGGACTTAAGCATGATCGTGTATCACTTTTTTTATAATAAATTGAAGTTCTATTCTGAAATTCATAGATTAGATTTTCTTTTAATGAATTTAATTGGTTTAAGCTCTAAGCATCAACTTAATCAAGATGATCAAATAAAAACTATCTTCTATTATTGACATTCTTAGGATGAAGAGAAACTTAAAGTAAATATTTTTTTACAAGCTGTTATTTTGATTATATTTGAAGTTCCAAAAAATCGAAAAAGAAGAATAGAAAAGAGGGTCTTTAGCTCACTACAGTGAGAATCGGAGACCTTGCTCCTATTTTTTTGTATTGTTATATAAGTATGCTGCAATGTATATAATATAGTTTATGATTATTGAGTAAAAAGTTATATTTAAACTTGAGTAGAATATTCATCATTGTAGACAGAAATACATATGGAATGATGGTACTGCTTTTTGTATTAATAGAGCTAGACTATGGGGATAGCACGAATGTTTATAATATTGGTTTACTTCATACTATTGTTTACGATGCTGAGATTGCAAATTTAGGAAATATTTATATGGGTGAAGTGGATTATTTATAATAAAATGAAATAGTTTTGACTGATGCAATACCGTTAATACTATCCTTTTGGTATCTAAGTTAAATTTATTTAAGATAAGTGGTATAGTTTTTTTACTGTGAAGCTTAATGGGGAATAATTAGAATTAAAAATCTCCGTATTGTAAGGATTCTATGCCATTCGTATGTACATTGCAGGATTATAAATAAAACAGGGAAAGAAATCGTACGATTTCTTTCCCTGTTTAGATATGATATAATTTATATCAAAGTGAGGCATAAATGGTTTCGATGCCAGACTTCGCTTCTAAAGTTTTTAAAAATTGAAGAAACGGTCTGACTTCTATGTCGGGCCTTTTTTTCATACCACGATTAGAAAGCTAGCTTTTAGCTAGAGGTCAATCACTTTGCTGCCATGATAATAGTCGCCACAAGTATGCTAAAGGAAATCATGAGTGATAACACTTTGAATGTACTCATATTGATCACCGCCAATCTCTAGAAGATTAGCAAAGGCTGGGCCCATTTAGAGGCCTCAAGTTCAATATAATGTTGTGAATAATAAAAGTAAATAGATTAGAGGTTCCTAATAGTCACCTAGGTGACCAATAGGAACCTCTTTCGTTTTGTAATTAGTTCTGGGGATTTAACAGTATCTTTTAGAAAGAAAACAAGGAAAGAAATCCTTAGATTTTTTCCTGATTTATATATGAGATACTTTATATCGAAGTGAAGCATACATGGTTTGAAAGTGACAATGCAGTTACAATTTTTATAGTACTAGAATTAAGTATCAGTTATGCAGACCGCGTTTTCCATATATTTTTAAGATTATAGCAATAATTGTATTTAATACATATAGAAGAGCAAAGCATACTAAGGCTGTAGTATAGCCATATCCTGCTTCGTGAAAGTATGACACGAGCATAGGACCAACTATACCAGCTAATCCCCAAGCGGTTAGAATGCGGCCATGAATAGTGGAGAGTTGGCGTATGCCATAGAGGTCTGCAAGATATGCTGGCATACAGGCGAATCCGCCGCCATAGCAGGTGATAATGAGAAGAATTAAAACTTGGAATGTTAGAGCATTATTGGTTTCGGCAAGTATGTAGAATGCGATGATTTGTATAATAAAGAATAGTATGTAAGTTTGTGCACGGCCAAAGTAGTCGGAGATGGTAGACCACGCAATGCGACCTCCACCATTGAAGATACCGATGATACCAACTAGTGATGCAGCTGCTACAGGTGTCATACCAATGGTTTCTTGTGCCATAGGGGACGCTAAGGATAGAAGGCCTATACCACAGGTAATATTAATAAAGAAAACCCACCAAAGGGCACCAAATTGCCAAGTTTTCATAGCATCGTTGGCTAGCATGCCATGATTATGAAGGTACATAGTGGATTTATCTTTCGTAGTTCGAGGTGGTTGTTTTGGTTGAGGTGCTTTCAAATATAGAGAAGAGGCGCCCATAACCACTAGATAGATTATGCCGAGGATAATGAAGTTATTTACTAATCCAACTTGAGCTACGAGGAATTGCATAAGCGGGCCTGCAATGAGTGAAGCAAATCCAAAACCCATAATAGCTAATCCTGTGGCAAATCCTGGGCGATTTGGAAAGTATTTTACGAGCGTAGAAACTGGTGTTATATAACCAATACCTAGTCCGATACCACCGATGATACCATAGAAGAGATAGAGTAAGGTGAGGTTATGTATGCTAAGTGCATAGGCTGTACCTAATAGGCCTGCCACCCAGAATAACATGGAAAGAAGTCCGCTTTTCTTAGGACCTATTTTTTCTGCAAAAGAGCCTAAAAAGCCTGCAGATAATCCAAGCATCAGAATAGCTAAGGAGAAGGTCCATGTTGTTTGTGACATAGTAAAGCCCATATCTGTCATGATAGGTCGTGTAAGCACACTCCATGCATACACACTACCGATGGATATATGCAGACCAATGGCTGCTAGAGCAATAAGCCAGCGATTTCTCATAAGAAAACTCCTTTCATATAGGTGAGATGATTTAAACTTTGTACAGTATTATTTGCTACAAGAAAATAAAAAAAGACCGCCTGAACAAAAGCTTGCCCAGACGGTCGGCTATCACACGATGTGTGCTACTGTGCATGTAGTCAATTCTACGAATCCGTCAGCCCAGTAGTAATATGGTATCAGTATATCAATTAATACTATATCTTGTCGATGATATAAGTCACTCTGTTATAACAACTGTAAGGTTTATAAACTAAATAGGGAAGGAAATTGTCTAATTCCCTTCCATATTTAAATATGATATAATTTATATCAAAGTGAGGCATAAATGGTTTGGTCGCCAGACTTCGCTTCTAAAGTTTTAAAATTGAAGAAACGGTCTGACTTCTATGTCGGGCCTTTTTTTCATGCCACGATTAGAAAGCTAGCTTTTAGCTAGAGGTCAATCACTTTGCTGCCATGATAATGGTCGCTACAAGTATGCCAAAGGAAATCATCAACGATAACACTTTGAATGTACTCATATTGATCACCGCCAATCTCTAGAAGATTAGCAAAGGCTGGACCCATTTAGAGGCCTCAATTTCAATATAGTGCCGTTAATTATAAAAGTAAATAGATTAGAGGTTCCTAATAGTCACCTAGGTGACCAATAGGAACCTTTTTCGTTTTGTAACTATTATAATGGAATAGATTAATTATGCTACAATACAAATAAGATAATAGTTTTTAGGGCGAGGGAGACTCATATGAAACGTTATATTACACTACTTAGTCTAGGTTTGTGTTTAGCCGTACCGATACTTTCACAAGCCATAGATATAAAACCTGTTATACGTGTTACGAATGTACATAATGGTCAATATGATGAGGCATTAGATGCTATTACAGATACAAAGTTTTATGGGCCGTATCAATTCCGAGTATTAAAGGATGCTATCGAAACACAGGGCGAAACAAAGGACATTGATGGTAGGGTGTTTAGAACCTCTGATGGGGTATTTATGCATGTAAAGGCTAGATCTATTGATAATGGTAGCGCATCCTTAGATAAAGAGGTTAAGAAGATTATTGAAGATAGAACGGTTCCTGAACCTACCGTAAAGATGGTATTGCCTGTTAAGCATGATGTAATAGGAGTCAATAATGATGGTGTGCGTAGTTTGCTAGCCGAATTTATGTATGGCTGGCCATTACATAATAGGACGGATATGGTATTAGTTACAGATTATGAAGATACTCGTTACTATTATAATTTGCAGTTTTATAGAGGCAAGCTACCTGAAGGTATTCGCATTGAGCAGTTGCGCCAAATGATTATGGATGCGCAGTTCAGTTATAAATAAGTGATATCTAATTAGCACAATATAGTTATAAATAAAAGAGGTTCCTAATGGTCACAGTAGTGACTTATAGGAACCTCTTTTATCGTGCAAGTAATTTATATGAATTTGTTATAAGGTTATATTATTTATAAGTGTTTTTTGGGGATTCGTAGTGGTTTTATATGTTTTTACAATTGCGATAGATATAGCAATTGTAAAAAGCTATCAAAAAAAGGATTCTTTTTGCGAAGCTAATGGCAATAGTTTCTTGTCCCATTAGCATATAATAAATGGATCGATAAAAGCTGAGCCCTGGTAGTAAAGGGAATAAGCTAGTCATTAGGAAGACTATAGCAGGGCATTTTCGTTTAACTGCAAGTACTCTTGAAGAAATGGCAATGATAAAACCACTGATGAATATGGAGAGCATAACATTAGACTGTAGTGAAGATAATGTTAAAAAAACAAGAACCATGAGATGAATCCTAATATTGTACAATCGATAAAAATGTTGTTTAGCTACACGGAATAAGATTGCAAATGCTGTAGTACCAATACCAGCCATTATACTACGCATAAACATAGAGGTTAAGGAATTAGTATCTAAATTAGAGGTATAAAGAGGAATCATTTGTATGTTGAAGAGTAGTGATTGTACTACTGCGACCCCTACAGCCATGGAAATACAGGTAAGTAACGCACCCATCATAAGGGTTATTCCTGTATTATAGTTATTCTGGCTATACTCTAATAGCATTGACGAAAGGAACTCCGGGAACAATGTCAATCATGGCTCCTAGTAATATAACTGATAGGTTGGAGCCTAATTCAAAGTGGATAAAGAGATTACCCAATAAGGCTATTAGAATACTACCCTAAAATGGTGATTAATACATCTGAGTTAAGTATTCTTTTAATCGTGCACATATAGACGCCTAATATTAAGCCTATAATACCGGCAATTATAGAGTCTGTTATAGAACTACCAATTGCATAGCTAAAGCCCGAAGCTCCTAACGTATAAGCTACTAATCTCCAAAAAAAGAATAGTCTGACATGGTATCAATTTGATTAAGTTCACTTTCAATCTCCTCAATAGTAATATTTTTTTGTGTGACACGTCGGGAGAGAGCATTAACAGATTCAATTTTACTGAGGTTAATATCGACTTCAGGAACGTTACAAATACGAGTAATTTCAGTTCCATCAGCTTTTCTAGCAGTTGCAAAAAAATACCTCTATTGGATACGTAGGCTTCTAAATCTTTAAAATTCATAGCTCGTGCTATGTAGTTCATAGTATCCTCTGTACGACTGATTTCAGCACCACTACTAAGAAGTATTTTTTTCCAGCTTTTTAATATAATTTCTAATTCTACACTGGTCATTATTTCTCGTTATTCATTTTTACTTCATTGTTATTTATATTAGACTTTTTTTAATAGGTCTACCTTTAGAAGATTCAGTTGATTTTTGATTCTTCCTGTTGTTCTTGTAGAATATTGATATTTTTGATGTATAACTTCTTCGTCTACTGAGAGATGCTCTTCCACATAGTCTTTTTAAGTCTTGAACTGTTTCCGTATTTGAAAGTATCTCTTTTGCTACATCATGAATATCTTCTTTTAGAGCTTTTGTATCTGCTTGACTAATATCACCCTAATGTGTGGAATAGTTCACGTTCTTCTTCTGATAGTGTTTTTGTGAGGACTATGTTTTTTTAGTGATAAATGGATCATCTTTCTTCGGAAGAGTTTTTTTCCATAATGATATCTTTACGATCGCGGAGCCAGCCATAAATAAGAATAATTAGGAGTAATAGTCCCATATAACCGAGAATTGGGTAGAGGATACTAATCAAATCTTTAAAACCAAAGAAACTACATATATATCCTATGATTACTACAGAAATAATAACAATTCTCATTCTTTTTTTGTACTGCCGTTGGCAAAAACGTCTAGCAATAGAATAAAAAAAGAGAATGCTGTATTAAAAATAAGTGAAAAGACTGTGATTGCATATATATATGCTAGCCAAGGATGAATTTGATTGGCAATAGCAAGAATCGGCAAATCTGCATCTTTTACTGTATCTAGATTTGCATAAATAGAGATAGCTGCTATAAAAAAACAACTAATCCGACTAATAGGCCGCCACGAGTGCCACCTTTTTTTCAGCTATACCAATACGAACAACAGAACCACCTAAAATAAAGGCCATAGAAACAGCTGTCATAGCACATAGAGAATAATAATTAATGACAGAAAACCATACATTGCTTGTGGCTGGTTTGATTGTGTGGGCTATAGTATCTAACGCAGCCCAATCATGACTTTTACCAATAAAAGAGTAACCTGTAATGATGAATATCATAACAATCATAATAGGTGTAAAAACACCTAGAACACTGGTAATTTTATCAAAGTCCATAAATGATACGGTTATGATTAAAAGTGAGCAAATTAATCCGCCAACCCAAAAAGGAAGTCCAAATTGTTGTTCTAAGTTCGATCCTGCACCGGCTATCATAACGAAGCCCATAATAAAACTACTAGCGATTAGAACAAAATCAAGGATTTTTGTAATGATCGGATGGGAAATCTGTGTAAAAACTTCTTCATGATTGTCTGCACGATAGTAGCTCCCCAAAGAAAGCATGATTTTACCAAATGCGGCATTTAATAGACCTAGTAATAGAACACCAATAAGACCTATTTGGCCAAAACTTATAAAATATTGTAGAAGATCTTGTCCACTCGAGAGTCCTGCACCTACAATAACACCTATGTAGGCAAATGCAATTTTCCATGATTGTTGCATTATATTTTCCGCCTTTCAAATATATAACTTAATAATCTAATATTATATCATACTAATGA
>BNJT01001214.1_pt1 | contig 11662 bp, 16 predicted proteins | sample 8540491 | NCBI WGS metagenome assembly BNJT01 (sample SAMD00202455, study PRJDB9452) | human saliva metagenome | host: Homo sapiens
CAACGATTGAATGGGAATAATTTGTGGTAAAAATGGGAAATCGACTCGTTTCGAATAAACCTCAGTGCGGCGTACTTAAGTACGCCGCACTCTGTTTATTCTGTACTTCGCCGATTTCCACATTTTTCCTCACAAATTATCTTGAATTTAGGGTGACCGATGCATATGCATCGGTCATTTTTCGAGACGAAGCAAAGCTGAGTCCGAAAAAAACTAAGTGAGAAAACTCACGAGAGTTTTCGAGAGGACATCGCAAGCTATGTTTTTTTACGTCAGCCCCATATATCGAGCACGAAGTGAGAAGAAAGATGGATGGAAACCCTTCTGTAGGGAAGAAAAGCCGACGCGACGAATAGGAGCGTTGGCTTTTTCTGATTCGCTGAATGGGATTGAAAAATTATGTAATAATTTTTCAAGTATACTAGAAAAATAGTAAACCGAAGATGAAACGGTCAAATATACTCGTTTCGAATATACGTCATTGTGGCGTAACTCGCATACGCCTCATATCGGATTTCTGTACTTAGTCTATTTCACCATATTTTTCTCATAGATTATTTTTTTGAATATTATATAATTGGACGTAATTGAGTAGTTTCTTTTTAGAGATTAATCGAAGATAGATTAGGGAAAAATAAGCAAGAAAATCATAAAGGATTTTTTTCAATTACAAAAAGATGAATATACCATTTCATATTGGATAAAAATCAATTATATCAATTATATGATAATATAGTTTCATAATTACAATATTAAAATAAGAGGATTGATGTATGTTGACCAAAAATTAAATTGTGGTTTTTTTAATCATAAGAATTTTTTTAAGAATGTCAAGATTTATAATTTTAACAGTGTCGCTTCTTTTTAGTTACTTGGATTTTTTTGATCATCAATATATTGCAATTAAATCTTATATTCCCAAACAAATATTGCTGTCGGTTGAAGTTTCGGTAGATTTCCTTTCTAATATATCTGGAATATTTTTTTGACTATAAGTACTTTTTGTTTTACAATTATTGTCACTGTACTTAATAAATATAGCAGTAGCATATCACCCTAGGATGCTTCAGAGTTTCATAGATAGGACCAGAGTTCTTGGTTTATATGGTATATTTGTCAGTGGTTTTTTCTATTCAGTAATCAGTATCCTATTATTGCAAGATATTGCTCCAGACCAACATGTTGTCGCTGGAAGTTTCGGAATTGCTTATTCCGTAATTGCGATGCTTAGTTTTATCGCTTTCTCAAGACAGGTTCTTGATAATCTAAAAGTATCAAATATTATAGAAAAATATTTTTTTAATGATTGCGAGAAACTTATTGATAAAGAGGTAGAACTAAGAAAAAGCTAAGCATTATGAAGAAGGCGACGAATCTACAAAGTTATCAATTGTAGCTGAGAGCTCAGGTTATTTATTTGAAATAAAAATCAGATGATATTTTTTTAAAAGAGCTTAATGGCATAAAAAGCAGAACTTGTTATAAACAAGAGAATTGGTGAATACACAACCAAAGGAGAAAGCGTAGGGGAATTAAATATATTCCAATGCAAGTTAGATGATAATGATAAAAAAAGAATTAAAAAGAAAAAAATTAAGTCCATTGTTTATAATAAATGCTTACAGTAATGAAGAAGATTATCACCGTGGAATTGTAAACTTAAGCGAAATTGCGAATATGGCCTTAAGCCCCTGGCACAAATGATCCAAATACTGCAATAATGTGTATAAATAAAAATGTCATCATTGCTAGGGAAACTCTTATCTACAGGCAATCATTTTGTAATCCTGAAAGAAGACGAAAATGTAAAAAAATAATTTATCAAAGTTATTCTGTAAAGGACGAACTATATCTTGGTTTTCAGCCAGATAATTTCCTATTCAGCAGGAGATCCCTTGGTTACCAAAAGCGATTTTACAAGGAATTTATATCATATATACTATGGCAGATATAAGTGCTAAAAAAAGCATAAAAAAAGTTTTTTTGATGATAGCTACGAAATTTTAATAGAAAAATTTTACCCACGAAATTCATTTGGATATTTTTAAAAGAATAAAAAAAACAATATGGAAGAGCACGTAAACTTATAGGAAAATACATCTGAATCCATTTGAATTTAAATACATTCAAAATTAAATTAAAAAAACGTGGTCAACTAGTTTAGTATTTGTGAACCACTTTTTCGATAATAACTCTGGGCCCATTTTTCGGTTGATATTTACATGATGAAGTATTTACGTTTGAGCTTAATGCATTTAATATAAGCAAAAAAATAAATATCTTTAAATAAAAAAATACAAAAAAATTACTATTGAAAAAAACAATGATTTTTGAACTTGTGTCAATATTAAAGGAAAATGGGACAATTTTTTTAAAAAAATAGAAAATGATTTCAAAACCAAAAATCTATATGATAGATTTAATAATTACAGATCTACAAATTATAATTCTCCGGTACTGGGACTGGGACGGGACTAAAAATCTGAAAATCTCCTATAATTAGGTGGATTTGGTGATACTAGAAAAAAATAGAACCTAGTATTTTTGAATGATTTGAGATATATCGGACGTTTGGAAAAGAAGAGTGGGAGTAAGGAAAAACAAAAAAATATTAAATTGAGATGAAGCATGAAAAAGCCTTCCATCAAAATGGTGGAAGGCTTTTTATCATGCTTACGAAACTCGATGTATAATCTGCTAATTGTTGTTTTAGTATCACATGGAAATGGCAACTGATTTTTTTAAGATTAGTTTTTCTTTTTAATCTTAGGCAAGATTTTTTTGAAGGTCTTTATTGAGTGTTGAACATCTTTCTTTATGGTTTTTAACGACTGAAGTCAGCATTTTTACAATGAAGTTCTAGTAGGACATGCTTAAAATACCAATCATAATGGTTTTGTGGATGATGTGTGTTATAGTAATCTCTTGAAAACCAGTCAATATCAGCATAGAATATGGATTATATTATTGTGCAGATAGTTTATATAGAAAGAATACAATAAATTGCCTATAGAATATATCAGAGGGCTGGCTGATAAAACTTTGAAGTTGAAAGAAATATCATTTGGGAGAATAAGTTATGGGATTTATTTTTTTGTAGCATTGGGTGGTGCTGTTGGTGCTATCATGAGATATTCAATTAGTCTATTACCGGAGAGAACATGCTTTCCAATATTAACGCTTATTACAAATATTATCGGTGCTATTGTGATTGGGTTTATTGTTGGTTTGGCAGAGGAAAAAAACAGGTTTCATCAAATGCTATGTTATTTCTCAAAAACTGGTGTATGTGGTGGGTTTACGACATTTTTCTACGTTTTCACTGGAAGTAGTTACCTTATTTGATCATGAGAAGTTTGTTTTGGGAGGAATCTATATCGTATTGAGTGTAAGTGCATGTATCGTTGGAGTTTATTGTGGAAGAAAAAAATTGCCACTATGATGCTGTGATGCTTTTTTACTGTGTTGCTTTGATAAATTTTTAATTGGATAGTTGAATTGGCTAAAAGCTTATAAAAAAAGCACATGACTTTAAGAGTATTTAAATCTTTCAGTGATGTGCTTATTTTTATTAGAAAAAGACAAACAAAATCCCCACTATAAACGATAGGCAAGAAATGGTATAGTAAAAAAAGGACAAATTTAGAATTTACGGGGATGCGTATTATGATTGAAAATGAAAGAAAACAGTTTTTAGAAGACTTGGTTTTTAAAGCCAGTGTTGCCGGTAGTGATGATTGTTTTAATCTGTCAGAAGAAGAATTTAGAGAAGAAATTGACCCAGATGAAGATTGGCTGGTTTACCAAGAATTTGCAAAAACAAAGGAAAAATAGGATTGGAAAAATTATGCCAATGACATTAGAACCGAGATTCAGAAAAATCACCTTGCCTGAAGACTTGCATTTTATGGCAGAGTGCCATAATTATGACGATGGGACTTTTTGTTAGAGCAAATTGTCACTAGTCCCAATTGTGCGCTTGAAACAGCACAGATGATTTATTGGCTCTCTGCACCTGATTATTATTATGATGAATTTGGTGGTCCTGAGTACTGTGATGATGAGCTCAACGAGCCTTTTGCTGATTTGTTGGTCAAGATGAATGATAGGGCAAAAGGGATGGGTTTTGTAATGGACAGTGGGGTTGTGCTTTCTGAAGACATGGAAGCATATATCAAGCAATCTCAGCTAGATTATACAAAAGAAGTGTACTCTAAAGTGCCGGAATGTTTTAGAAAAATAGAGTATAGACTATTATTTCAAATAAGGAGGCAAAAATGGCATACACACAAGAGGATTTTTCAGGAATGGATATTTTTCATCTCTGATAAAATGGATGAATTTACAGATACGTTCGCCAAAGAGAATCACCTCATCCTTGATTATACGATGGATTCCTTGGATGACTTGGAAAAATGGATTTTAGAGCATTATGCTGATGCCCATGACTTAATCGCTGATGCCAAGATGTTAGACCGTTTGGGTATCTATATTGGCGAGACCTTTAGAAAGTACCTCGGTGGCAAGTGGGTCATAGATTTGGAAAAATAAGAAAAAAATGTTTATTATTCTATGCCGGCTTTTGATGGATCCCTATGATAAGGTAAGCACATCTCCCTTGCCTAATGCCACTGCCTGTATCAGTAGGAATAAAGGCAATTATATCAGCCGTATTTTAGTCAATCGTATATCAAATAGAACAAAGACCATCGACAAGTTGGTAGAATTTATGGAACGTGAATATTATGATATGACCTTATTTTTCTGTGGAAAAAAATATCAGGTTACAGAAGAATTGTTTTTTTGGATAAAGATGAGCAAGGCTATGTCTTTGGCACTTCAGAAAGAGGCCATAGACAGGTAGAAAAAGCGCTTTGAAAGTGAAGAAGATGCCGTCAAGTATGTCTTTAAACAAATTTATGACTGTCGTTTCGACAATTCTCATCTAGTGGCATGGACCTGGGATAGTAAGGAGATAGAAGCAGCTGAAAAAAAGAATTGCAGGAAATGTTTATTGCTTTTTAAACGAAATGATATTCCAAACTTTGATCTAGAGGGAAGAACAGTCTATCGATGCTATGTATTTGGAAAGAATCTAAAAGTATCTGGATGCGTTTCAAAAAGAAGTACAGAAAGGATTTATCCAATAGTTGATAAAGGCTTAAAAAGTGATGGAATGGAGAATGAGATGAGCACACTAGAAAAAAATATCTACTTATTATCAATATCATAGGCTTTTTTTGGTTATGCTCTCCATTTTTTTGGTCTATAAATTGACCCATTTTGTTCACTTGAACAAGGTTTTAACACTACTAGCACTGGCAGGTGGCTCACTGGGAATATTTTTTTCTTTATCGTCCTTTTTGATAGAAAATCAGTCAAAAGAAAATATGATGTCTCGGGTGCTTATCCTTTGTGCCCTGATTATTCAGATAATCGTTGTCCTGTTTATAAAAAGGCTTTCATAGGGAAGCGTTGAATTTTGCCTTTTGGACGTTTTTTTGGCGAACATAAGGCAATTCTGGTGTATCTGGGAATCATCAATTTGATTACTTTTTGCCGCCTTTGCGATTGATAAGATGAACGCCATCTTAGGCAAGTCAAGAATTAGAATACTCACTTTGCTTGGACTGGCCTTTGTAGGAGGTTCGGTAGGTGCTTTGCTCGGGATGTATCTATTAAGGCATAAGACGAGGGTGGCGTATTTTTACGGTAGGTATTCCAGTGATGATGCTCATGCAGGTGGCTGTGGTATTTATGGTGATGAATTTTTAGGTTGGTAGGTCTATCATGAAATAAGGTGTGAAACTGAGATACAGTATTGCAAAAAAAGCCGCTCATCATTTTGATGAGTGGCTTTTTTGGCTATATATAGAAGAGTTGGTCAAAAAAATTGATTTTTTTAAAACAATGTCATAGTATAAGCTTATTTGAGGAGGTATCTTATGAGTATCGTGATTCAACTATTTGCAACTTTAGTGGCCTTAGAGTTTTTTTGTTTATCATGTATTTGGAAACCTTTGCCACAACTTCGGATAGAACTTCAAAGGTCTTTAGTATGTCCAAAGAAGAGTTGGCAAGGCAATCAGTCAATACGTTATTTAAAAAAATCAAGGTATTTATAATGGCTTGTTGGCTGTGTTAATCTTGTTAGCAGTTTTTTTGTATTTAATAGTCAAATTGCAGTTACAATTTTGATGAGTTATATTATTCTTGTTGCACTTTATGGTTCGATGACAAGCAATCCTAAAATAATTTTTCATGCAAGGTGGTCTTGCGATTATTACGTTGATTTTATCACTTATGATTCACTAATTTGAAAGGCACATCGCTAAAAGGTTTTAGTAACTTTTTAGCGATGTGCCTTTTTGTAATCTGATGGTACAAATCTAGTAGGTTATTTCAAATATTTAATTCTATAAGTGCCGGTTAGACTGTGCTTTGAAAGGATGAATTGTTTTTAGCTAATATGAATATTTCGATTGAAAACAATTGTATGATGCTAGTGTTTAGTACATAGACAATCCATAAATGTAATAAAAAAATGGAGATGATGTGACAAGGACAAAGTGGTGATTTACTTTTATAGAGGCGTTTTCTAAACGACCACTTTATCAGCCTTCATCAGTATAACCTTATTATTCAATCGGAGGACCTTATGTTGAGTGATTTAAATAAAAAAATGATTTGTTTTATGACTATTATGCTGAATGGATTACTGTATACAAAGAGGGTGCAATCAGGAAGATTACAATGAACAAATATATTTTAACACAGTCATGGATTAAAAAAATTAGCACCTGATTTGAAGGTAGGTGACTTGTCTAGGATGACCTATCAAAAAGCTTTTTAAACGATTATGCCGAGTTGCATGAAAGACAGACGACCATGGATTTTCATCATCAATTAAAGGGTGCTGTTTTTGGATGCTGTTGATGAAGGTCTCATCGATAGAGACCCCACACGAAAAAGCCATTATTAAAGGTAAAAACCAGGCAACAAGAAAAATCAAGTATCTTAACCAATTTGAGTTGCATAAACTCTTGTCCAATCTTAATTTGGATCAAACATTGAACTGGGATTGGTTTATTCTTTTTAGTGGCTAAAAACAGGCATGCGATTTTCAGAGGCTTTAGCCGTTACACCCAATGATTTTTGATTTTTTTCTAAACAATCTTTGTCCATTAACAAAACTTGGGATTATAAGGGTGGAGGTGGCTTTTATGCCAACCAAAAATCAATCTTCAATCCGGAAAATCCAAATAGATTGGCAGTTGATTATCCAATTTTTCAACACTGCTTAAAAACTTACCACAAGATGAACCTATTTTTTTGTGTCAGGTAATATTTACAATTCTACTGCAAATGATATTCTTGCTAGACATTGCAAAAAAATATTGGGATACCTGTTATTTCTATTCACGGATTGAGGCACACACATGCTTCTTTGCTTTTTGTTTGCAGGCGTTTCAATGGCAAGCGTGGCACAAAGGCTGGGGCATTCTAGTATGACCACCACAAAAAAACCTATCTTCATATTATCAAGGAGTTAGAAAACAAAGATATCGATTTAATTATGCGTTCCTTATCTAGTTTGAATTGAGTCTTATCACTTACGCTGATGAAGGGTGATAAGGTGGTCGAGGTGGGCAAAAATATTGTCCTATTACTCTTTGCTCATTCATATCAGTTGGCATTTTTTTATATCAATATTTTCAACATCAGTGGCATTATAAGATGGCAACGCTCCAACCTGAATTAACTCTGTTAAATCTATTTTTTTCAAAAAGAGTTTTTCCCAAAAATTTGTATCCCATTTTTTTCATCAAACTTATAAGCCATAGTGTTGTTATCTAAAAAGGAACGGAAAAACGGCACAAACGCTTGCGATTTAGCATAATTGCTGCACCGACTTTTGCAAAAAAATGACCGCAGGAACTTCCATTATCGGTTTTCCAATTTTTTTACGGATAATTTGATTGTCTGTAACATAATTGTTGGCACAGGTCATTTCTTGCTCATTACCATAATTGTTCATATCAGATACTTTGTAAAATGGTGTTCCAATTTTTGCCACCTTGTTCAGCATCAGGAAAGCCTATACCAGATTGGCATTTGCCAACTTCCCCCAACTTATGCTGTTCCCAAGGAAGTGTGAGATTTAACCCAATGAGTATATGATTAGTATCTTTATTAAAGATTAATCGCACTTATAAATACAATAAGCTAATTGTAGCCTGAGGAATGTATAATATGTTAAACTTTAACAGAGCAAGAGAAACAGAAAATTGATTAAAAAGTTAAGATGAATTTTTACTGAGATGGAGGCTTGACGTGAATAAACAACAGTTAGCGGCAAAGATTTGGGAGTCTGCCAATAAAATGCGTTCCAAAAATCGAAGCAAATGAGTACAAGGATTATATTTTTGGGATTTATATTTTTATAAATTCCTTTCAGAAAAAGGAAGTCAAATATTTGGAATCTACTGCTTGGACAGAGGAATATCTTCCATATTTGACTGAAGAAGATCAAGAAAGTGTGGAAAGTATACAGAAAAAAATATAGGCTACTTTATTGCTTATGAAAAATCTCTTTTTCCACTTGGCTTTCAAAAGGGCAATGACTTCAGTGTTCAAGATGTTCGTGATGCTCTTTTCGGCATTTACTCGTCTCATCAATCCAACCCATAGGAAGGTATTTGATGGGATTTTTGATACCTTACAGACAGGACTCAGTAAATTAGGGGATAGTGCTGCCTCCCAGTCAAAAATCCATTAGAGACCTTATCTATCTAATCAAAGATATCCCGATGGATGGCAAACAAGGCTATGATGTCCTGGGCTTTATTTATGAATATCTGCTAGAGAAATTTGCAGCCAATGCAGGAAAAAAAGCAGGTGAATTTTTATACCCCTCATGAAGTCTCTCTTTTGATGTCTGAAATTGTAGCAACACATCTAAAAAGATAGAGAAAAAAATTGAGATTTTTTTGACCCGACGAGTGGTTCAGCCTCACTTTTTAATCAATATTGGTAAAAGTGCGTCTAAATTTATCGAGGGTAGAAACAAAATTAAATATTATGCACAAGAGCTCAAGGCAAATACTTATAACCTCACGCGTATGAATTTAGTGATGCGTGGCATCGAAGCCGATAATATTGTGACGAGAAATGGCGATACACTAGAGGATGACTGGCCATACTTTGATGAAAATGATCCAATAGGCACCTATAGTCCACTTTATGTGGATGCAGTGGTTTCCAATCCCCCATATTCACAAGCTTGGAATCCTGTTGATAAAGAAACCGACCCTCGCTATGCAGGCTATGGCTTGGCACCAAAGGGAAAGGCAGACTATGCTTTTTTTGCTTCATGACCTCTATCATATCAAGCCAGATGGGATTATGACGATTGTTTTTGCCTCATGGTGTTTTTATTTCGTGGTGGCGAAGAAGGGAAATTCGTAAAAAAATCTAATCGAAAAACAAAAATAGACGCCATTATCGGCTTGCCGGCAAATATTTTCTATGGTACAGGGATTCCAACCATTGTTATGGTGTTGAAGCAAAAGCGAACTAATACGGATGTACTGATTATTGATGCTTCAAAAAGGATTTACCAAAGAGGGTAAGAACAACAAGCTTCGGGCATCGGATATTAAAAAAATCGTTGATGTTGTAACTCATCGAGAAAGTATCGATAAATTTTCAAGAGTGGTGAGCCGTGATGAAATAAGAGCAAACGACTACAACCTCAATATTCCGAGATATGTGGACGCCTCAGAAAAATGCAGAGTCTTGGGATATATTTGCCTCGATGTTTGGTGGGATTCCTGTTTCTGAAATTGAAAATTTAAAAAGCCTACTGGGAGGCGTTTCCGACACTAAAGAAAGCTTTATTTGAAAAAGACCTCTTCTGACTATTGCAAGCTGGCTTTGCGATGATGTAAAAACAACAGTCAAAGCACATGGCGATATTGCAGCCTTTGAAAATCGTTTCAAAGAGGCTTTTAAAGACTTTGATGCCTATTTGCATGATGAACTTATCACAAAAAAATGGCGCAGATTACGCTCTCTCAAACTGAGGAGAAACTTGCCAAGAATGTCTTTGAAAGACTAGAGGGTATTCCTCTTGTCAATCGATATGAAGCTTATCAGCTACTGGACGATGACTGGATGGGAAGTGGCAGTTGACTTGGAAATGATTCAGACAGAAGGCTTTGAGGCGACAAGAGCGGTTGACCCTAATATGGTAATCAAGAAAAAAAGGATGGTAAAGACCAAGAGATACAGGAGGGTTGGAAAGGGCGTATTCTACCCTTTGAAATGGTTCAAAGCCGTTTCTTGAGTCAGGCATTAAGAGATTTAGGGATTGATGAGGAGAGAGTCGCAGAAATCAGTGCAGAATATACTGAACTGCTTGATGCACTATCAGAAGATGACAAACAGAAACTATTAAACGATGATGATACAGCCTTTGTGCCAAAAAGAAATCGCAATCGCTTTTAAGGAAATTATGGATGGGCTATCTACTTCTGAAACAAAGGTGCTTGAAGCCTATCTTGCGCTATCCAAAGCAAAAGAAAAAAATCGGATTTTGTTCTTGAACATCCTGAAATTCACTGGAGCAGGATGACTCAAAGCAAAAATGGAACCTATAGCAAGGCAGAAATCAATAAGTATGTAAAAGAGCTAAAGGCTCAGATTCACTTTGAGGAAGGCACCTACGAGTACATTGTGAGTCGAGTCAATAGCCTGATGGCTGAAGAAAAGAGCTTAAAGAAAGAAGTGAAGGAAAAAAAGCCGATAGGCTTCACTTAGAAACAAAAGAAACAATTGAAAACCTCTCTGATGAACAAGTCATAATGCTTTTTTAAAAGACAAGTGGATAACACCACTAATTGAGAACCTGATGAAATTGCCGGAAAGCATTGTATCGGAATTGGTTGCTAAAATTGAGACCCTAGCAAAGAAGTATGATGGTACCTTATCCGAAATAGAAAATGAGATGGAAGAGACGCAGAAGCAACTCTCTGCTATGATTGATGACTTAGAGGGCAATAAATTTGATATGCTTGGGCTTGATGAGCTTAAAAAGCTTCTTGGAGGGGAATAAAATGGCAGAAAACACAAAAAAAACCAGCCATTCGATTTGCCGGTTTTACCGAAGCTTGGGAACAGCGTAAGTTGGGGGAATTGCTTATAGAGCGTAATGAACAAGCACCAATGAGCATAGAATATCCACTTATGGCGTTTATTGCAAATGAAGGTGTTGCACCAAAAAGGTGAGCGATATGACCGAAGTTCACTGGTAATAGACACCGAGAATAAGCTATACAAAAGAACTGAATTTGGAGATTTTTATTTATAGTTCTAACAATCTTGAAACTGGTTCAATAGGACTTAACAAGTACGGAAAAAGCCTGTATTTCTCCAGTTTATAGCATTTTTTTCAACCTTCTGGAATTGCTGACTCTGATTTTTTTAGGACGAAGATTGCTTAGAAAAGATTTTTATAAACGCAATGATTAAATGGCGTCAAGGAGTTATCTACGGTCAATGGAGAATACATGAGTCAGATTTTTCTGAAAATCAAAATTCCTGTTCCTTCGGTTAAGGAACAAAGAAAAAAATTGGTGCTTATTTAGATTGTCTTGACCAT
>BNJT01002580.1_pt1 | contig 11636 bp, 13 predicted proteins | sample 8540491 | NCBI WGS metagenome assembly BNJT01 (sample SAMD00202455, study PRJDB9452) | human saliva metagenome | host: Homo sapiens
TATTACGTATTGCTCAAATTGATGCTTAGTTTTATGCATTGCTGTTTAGTTTTATTTCAATGAATGTAGCCCAAAGTTTAGGATTAGAGAAATTTATGGTGTGAAATTCCTGTAGAAATTCAGTTCGATGAAACTTTAGCTGCAAGATGGTAGTACTGGGAATTGCCTTTGGTTTCACAGGAAGACTTTTTAGTGTGAGTTTGGCGTATTTGATATTGGAGTACTAGCACTCCGAGTCCAACTCGTAAGGAATATTTTTATTAGGAATTGTTGTTAGTATGGTTAATCGCAACTGGTAGTGGCCGTTATGCAGGATTATTAGGATTTCGAATTTAATTCATGCTAGTATAGTGAGAGTCGATTTATGTGCAAGATTGGATTTCTAAAATTAGGATTAACATGGTATTCTCTCTTGGTGCAGGATTTCTAGGAGGGGAAGGTAACTCCACTCTTTTCGAATTAGTTCTTCTGTATTAGGAATCGTGATGAGTTCGTGGTTAGGAAGTTTCCAATGGTAGCAGCAGCATTAGGTTACAGGAGCTGTATTTGGAAGTGCAACAAACACTTGGTTAGCCCTGATGTATGGTCAGAGTATTCGGATATAGTATGATGCCATGTACAGCAATTGTATGTATTGTCGCATTTGTCGTAAATGGAAATAATAGCATTTATGGACAACAGAAAATTTTTGAATTAGAAAGTATAGAAAGATACACGCAAGTGGCTTTGTCCCTAGTTTGGTATATACACACTCAGTAGCAAAAGTACTGATAACTTTCTTGATTTTAGAGCCAAGAGAAGCTCACTATAACTTTCTCACTTTAGGATAGAGATACACGTTTTTCTTGAATTATTTATTGCATCGAAATTCTATCATGGCAACACACCTAAAACTATAAAATACAGGAAAATTGCACTGCGCCTAATACATTAGCTAGTGAGACATTCATATAATGAAAAAGAGAAAATAGAGGCTACTCCTAAAACGTTATCAAGCTCGTTAATATTCTCTTTTTCATATATTCATCCCCTAATTCAATAAGGCTTTTATCTTTATCACTTACTATTATATTTCTTTTGATTAGAAAAGGATTTGCAGGCTGGAGTTGTCAAAGAGACCGCTTTCGTCTCTGTATTTGTATTATAATTAATTTTCATGAAAAACACAAATGAATAAGAGATAGATATGCTGTGGTAAATTGATAAATTTTCAAACGAAAAAATCCACTTGTTATTTCGTATGGAAAAGTCTAGTATACTTGAAGGAGGGCTTTTAAATTCATCCTGGAGGAAAAGGACTAGTTCAAGTTTATATTTCTAGGAGAATTTTTTGTATGAAAAATTTTTCTATATGAAAGCAGCCCTTTGCAAACAAATTTGATAGGGTTTTTTGTATGACAAAAAGGCCGGAAAAGAGGGATGATGGGTTACAAACTTCAAAAGTCAACTTATTACTGGTGTGGATTAAAATCTTTTGGGCGACATTAAGTTGCAACATTGTGTTTGTGATGTTTGGTAACGATTTTAGTGCCACCATTTTAGAATTCCTGTTTCAGCATTATTTGGTTTTAGGTTGGGAACCTTGATTTGCTATGGTGGAACTCAATTTAAGTGCCAGTGTACTAGGTTCTTCATTTGCATTTATTTTCAGCGGGATGGTATCAGGTAATGAGCAAATGAATGGAGATGTTTCAGCAGCTTGGTCAGGAGTTGTTGTGTTGGTCTTGTTTGTGTAGTAGTTGCTAGCAGTTAAATTAATTGGAACAAAATGGGTTGATTGTTTATTACCCGATTGTCATTGGACCGATGATTATGGTCATTGGTTTAGGATTAGCAAATTAGCCGTGACAAATGCAGGATTTATTAAAGATACAGTTCAACAAATAACAGTAGCGATTGTAACTTTCTTTGATTACAGCATTTATTAATACAAAGCTAAGGATTTTTAAAAATAATTCCATTCTTATTCGGAATTATTGAGGATATATTTGTATTTTTTTGGATTGGTTGATTTCACCCAGTGTTAGAAGTGATTTGTTGTGATTCCGTAATTATATTTGCCATTTCAACAAATGGATTTTTCAAAGAATATTACTGGTATTTTGTGGTCTTGAAACTTGGGCAATTTACCAGTAGCTGTTATAACGATTACGTAAACATATTGGAGACCATACGGTTTTAAGCCAAATTTACGCGGAAGACACTTGAAAACACCGGGGTTACATCGTACATTAGTGGAGATGGTGTTGCGACTGCTGGTTTCAGCGTTTATGGGTGGACCTGCAGATACAACTTATGGTGAGAATACTGTGAGTTGACAGGATGACGTGTGCAGTGTTCAGTGATCTTCAATGTTACAGCATTATTTGTCGAATTGGGTTGAGTTTCCTGGAAAGAGGTGCAAGGTTAACACTTTATCGCTATGTCCCAAAATGCGGTGCCCACTTGGTGGATGGCTATCTTGTTATGTGGAGTTATTGCAAGTAATGGTTTGAAAGTGTTGAATTGAGAAAAGAGCAAGTAGATTTTGAGAAAGTGCGTAATTTGAGTTATTGCAGTTCGATGTTAGTGTTAGGATTAGTGGAGCAATAGAATTCAGGTCCTGTGACATTTAGTCTGGGTGCCAGCATTATGTGCACAGCAGGTGTTATTTTGAACCTAGTTTTGCCGTATGAAAACAGAAAATAACTGGCGAGCGCGACGCCAGCAGCTTCTGCAAAAGCGAATCATGGCTAAAATCAAGTCATGGGTCTTATTTCGTACTAGAGCCCGACTTCTTTAGACAACGCTTGCTAAGAAAGTGTTTCTGTTTTCTGCTTTTAATGAGGGATGTGTACAAGAATATTTTTGTGATGTGTAGGGATAGGTAGCCTCGTATGGCTAGTCTCATACCTATTACTGCTTAAAAATGATTTTCTTGTTTTCTACTTTTGATGAGGATGTATAAGGTGATGATTTGATGGGCAAGGGGCTTTGATGTTTCATTCGTAAAAAATTTGTTTGACCGTTAGCTATGAGGAGGTAAAAAGGCTTTTCTTCACTGAAAAGTCTTTTAGTTTCTAGTTTGAGATAGAGGTAAAAACAGTAGAAAATATGGCATAATAAAAAATAGTACAAGTAAAGGAGAGTGAGATGGGGGTTTTCAAGAGGATATGGAAACCTATAAAAAGAACGATCCAGCTGCACGAAGTAGAAATTATTTTAACGTATCCAGGCTATCGCGTGACTGTGTTGTCGACTAGCATTGGTTTTATACTGCTTGCGATGATGTAGACTTCTTTCTCGTATGCTGGAGTACATTTGGTCGATTTTTACTGGGTTGAAATTCACCAGGCAGCGCAAATTGGTCGACGATTTTTATTGATCACGGCATGGGTTGTATTGGTGAAACTGCGGTGATTATTGGAGATGATGTAATGTTCCATGGTGTTGTTAGGTGAACAGGAAGCAAACAGGAAAACGTCGTTAACCATTGAAGATGGAGTATTATTGTTCGCTCATGTTCAAGTAATTGGACCAGTTACGATTGGAAAAAGGTGCCACAAAATTGGTGCTGCAGCAGTAGTATTATCAGATATTCCAGCTCATACAACAGGATGCTACCTGCTAAAGTTGTTCTGAATCATTCAAAAGAAGAACGAGAAATCATAGAATTATATGGAGGAAATTATGATTCAAGTATATAACACTTTAACACGTCAAAAGGAAGAATTAAAACCACTAGAACCAGGCATTGTGAAAAATGTATGTTTGTGGGCCAACGGTTTACAATTATATTCATATTGAAGTGCGAGAAGTACGGTTGGATTTGATACTATCCGTCGTTATTTTGAATACCGTGGCTACGATGTGAACTATGTTTCCAAATTTTCACAGATGTGGATGATAAAATTATTAAAGCAGAATGAAACAGGAATGACGCCTGAAAGTTTCTAAAAATATATTGAAGCTTTTTATGAATGCAGGCCGGTATTAAATGTAAAAAGCAACTTTGATCCCAACGGTTATGAATACGATGGATGATATTATTGCCTTTGTAGAAGCATTAGTGAATGAAAAGAAGCGGCGTATGAATCTGGTGGAGATGTATATTTCATCGCACTGAAAAATTCAGATTATGGAAACTAAGTGATCAAAGTGTCAAGATTTACCAGTAGGAGCCTTGTACAAAGAACGGAAAGTGCAGATGATGCTAAAAAGAGAAATCCATTGAGACTTTTGCGCTATGGAAGAAGTGCTAAACCGGTGAAGTGTTTAAGGGATTCTCCTTGGGGCAAGAGGTCGTCCAGGTTGGCACACTGAATGTTCCGTAATGGCGTGATAAAACATTTAGGAGATCTATTGATATTCACGGTGGTGGACAAGACTTAGCATTCCCACACCATGAAAATGAAATTGCGCAAAGTGACTCAAAACAGGTCATCCATTTGCTCTGTTATATTGGATGCATAATGCCTTTAGCAACAATGGGGGAAAGATGGAGAAAAAGTCGAGTAAATCTCTAGTACTCTCGTATTAGTGCACGATATTATTAAAGAAACGGATCCTCAGATTTTACGTTTCTTTCGCAAGCGCGTCACTATCGGTGACCATTGAAATTCAGTGAGTCTTCACTGCACAGAAGCAGCAACAATGTCGTCGCAAAATCAAACAACTTTTGCAACACACGTTACCGTTTGACATGACGCTGTTGACTCATTAGAAGATGACCAAGATGTATGGGCTAGTTTTGAAGCATTAGAAGGTAAATTCCAAGAAGAGATGGATGATGATTTTAATGCAGCTAACGGGATGACAGTGTTATATCAATTCGTGAAAAGACTGGAATGTTTATTTAGAACGTGAAGCAGTATCCCGCAAGTTATTTTAGATTATTAGAGCTGAACAATTATTTTGCGATGGAATGAAAGAAGTTCAAGAAGAATTAGTAGATGATGACATTCAAGCATTAATTGACGAACGTTTAGGAGGCAAGAAAAGCGAAAAACTTTGCACGAAGCGATGAAATTAGAGAATTATTGAAAGACTCAAAGGGTTGTGTTAGAAGATACTGCTCAAGGAACAAGATGGAGAAGAGTATAATGGAAATCATTAAAGATTGGCATTTATTAAATGGCTTAACATTAGCTTATATGGGTGATGGAATTTATAGTTATATATTCGTCAACATGTGTTAAGAACTGGGAGACGGAAACCAAATATCTTACATCGTGAGCTACTCGTTATGTTTCTGCTGAGGGCTCAAGCAAAATTTAATTCAACAAATGTTGGATAACGAGTCATTTTAACAGAAGAAGAATTAGAATACTTTAAACGTGGAAGAAATGCTAAGAGTCATACAAAGGCGAAAAATGCGGATGTCATTACTTATCATGCGTGTCACAGGTTTGAAGCAATGATTGGCTATTTTATATTTAAGTGGACAAAAAGAGCGATTAGAGAGTTACTCGTATGGTGTATTCAACAAGTGGAGGAAAAACATGGCTAGACAAGAAAATTCGAATAGAAGAAAAGGGAAGTACAGCAAAGGAGCTTCAGAGAGCTAAAGCACCTCGTCAAAAATATACACGGAAAGTTCTTCCAAATGAACAGAGTCTACAGATTTTGTATATGGACGTCATGCAGTAGAAGCGTTACAACAACCAGAACGTGTGAATAAATTATGGGTTCAAGCTTTATCTGGAAAGGAAAATTACACCGATTATTGATTTAGCAAAAGGAACATCGTATTCAAGTTCATACCAGCAAATTGCAAGATCTTGTGGGGGAAGTTGTTCATCAAGGAGTGGTTGCTTCAATTGCAGCTTATGAATATGCGACTTTAGAAGATGTCTTTGAAAAAGCTCAGGAAAAATGAAGATCCATTTATATTAATTTTAGATGGAATTGAAGGAATCCGTATAATTTAGGAAGTATTTTACGTATCGGCAGATGCTGCAGGAGTTCACGGAATTATTATTCCGAGAAGAAGTGTTTCTTTAACATCTATCAGAAGTGGCAGCTTTACTGGGCTATGTCGGAGCGTGTGTTCCGTTGTTCGTGACGAATTCTGTGAATCTCAAACGATTGAACAATTAAACGCACGTAGCGTGTGGGTGTTTACATGAACTGATATGAAAGGGACGGATTATCGCTGTCAATAGGAATACAAAAGGCCCAATTGCGATTGTGATGGGAAATGAAGGAAAAGGTGTCTCTCGTATTGTCAAAGATGCCGTAGATGAGATGATTACGATTCGATGAACGGTGACATGTTCAGAGTTTAAATGCGAGTGTCGCAAGTGCTAATGATGTATGAAGCTCCGTTCTCGTCGACTAATCCGTGAGCTATGGAAGAGACAATTACATATCATTGATGGGTATAATATGATTGGATGCATGGCCTGAATTAGTGAGCTTTAAAAACAAGGCGACTTTAGAGAAAGTGCTCGTGATTTACTCATCCATCGTGCGCTAATTAGAAAATTTGAACGATGATTGAAGTGTGGATTGTTTTTGATGCACAATTTGTTCCTCGCATTACTCAGTCATTTGAATCTTTCCCAAGTGAAAGTTATACAGCAGAAGATGAAACGGCAGATGAATATATTGAGAGAACTAGTTAGCGAGATGGTGCGCAAGTCATTCAAGTGTCTGCAGCAACGAGTGATTTATGCGAACAATGGGTCATCAAAAGGGTGCTTTACGAAAAATCTGCAAAGAGAATCAAAGAAATTTCAACAGAAGTGGCAGAGGCAAGATCAATTATCTAGACACAATATCGAGAAAGTCTCAGACGTCGTTCACCATGGAGTGATGAACAGATGGATCAAATTGGAATGTTTTACGATTCAAATTACAAGTAGAAAAGATTGATGAAGTGTAGATGGGAAAGAGCTAAGAGTGTACTTTAAGTGACAGTCTAACTGAGGTCATCATATTGACAGGTTGTTCAACTGCTCATCGTCAACCAAAGTGAAATTTCGGTTGCTATTGCACAAAGTTTGAATCGAGAAGAAGCATGCTGTAGCAGGATGTTTGTTTGAGTGCGAAGTGTTGAAGAACAAGACAAATTGGATACGATCTTACTTCCATTGGTGAATGAAGACGTAGAACCATTTGCCCAAATGCTGAAAAGGTGTTAGAGGCGATCAATCACTCCTCAAGCCAGTTTACTGTCAACCAACAAAAGTGATGGATCGCAATTGTGATGAAGTTAGCAGATCATAGTATCGCATGCTCATTCCTCACGTGGAGAAGATCAAATGAAGGTAAAACCCAGGGACATTAAGAAATCGATACTATATCCATATGAAACAGCGCGAAAGGTGTTGTTACTTTACTTATATGAGAAAAGTATACGAGTGTGTCGCGATGAAAGAGATTTCAGCTCCAGAGACCTAGTCGGAGTCTGTCCGAGGATTTTAGAGCGATGATGAAGTTGTGGGAATAGTCGTTCATTAGGATTGTCATGGGCCTGTTGTTGAGAAAAGTTTTCAAAGACGTCATTAAATCACTACTAAATCTGACATAAGATGGGAAATTCTGGGGCGACTTTGGTCGTCTCTTTTTTATTTCACAAAAATCTTCATACTTTTTAGTTAACAGATTCATAAACTTAGGTAGTACTAATAATGAAATCATCCCAAAAGGAGGAGTAAGATGCATATTTTAATGATTGAAGATACAGAAGCAGTATATGAAATGATGGAAATGTTTTTGAAAAAGAAGGTTGGACAGCAGAGTTTTATCATGATGGAAAGAAGGCTATGATGCTTTTATGAATCAGCAAGAAAAATGGGATTTAGTGATTTTAGATTTAAATTTACCATCAATGGATGGTATGCAAATTGTCATGAAATTCGACAAGTCAATGAGCAAAGTACCATTGTGATGTTAACAGCAAGAGATTCAGAAAGTGATCAAGTTATTGGCTTTAGAAATTGGTGCCGACGATTGTGTAGCAAAACCATTTAGTCCATTAACAATGATGGGCTCGTATTAAAAGCATTTACATCGTCGTATTGGACATGGTGCTTCTAGTGAAACGCCAAATTAGTTCAGGTCAATTTTGATATTGAAACAAATCAGTGTGTCGATTAATACAAAAACTCATGAAGCTTTTATTGATGGGAGTAGAAATTGAAGGTTAACTCCAAAAGAATTTGATTTATTAGTTTTAATGGCACCAACATCCTCGTCAAGTATTCTCAAAGAGAGCATTTATTAACGAAGATTTGGGAAGATCCATTCTTTGGAGATGAACGTACGATTGATGCACATATTAAAAATTGCGTCAAAAATTGAAGCAGTGGGTCCTCATGTCATCCAAACTGTATGGGGTGTTGGATATAAATTTGATGATAGTGGGATTTAGAGATGAAATATTTTTACCAACAATTAGTAGGTTTTTTATCCGTTGTATTAGTATCTGTTATCGTATGTGGATTGTTGTTTTATAATGTTATGACAAAATAAAATTTTCTACAACGTTCTCAACAATTGATTTGGATGTAAAAGCAATTTTAGTGCATGATTTAACAGCAGATGAAATTAGCAGTAGTTTATCTTTGTTGAAAGATGAACATTTAGGTGTAGCGATTTTTGATAAAGATAATAAAATGACTTATCAGCAACGGTATTAAATGTAAAAAGCTCATTAACGGATGATGAATTACAACATTTACAAGATGGATTCTGCCATTAATATGAAAGCAAACAAAACATAATTTTGTGCGTGAGCAACCGATTTAGTGACGATTTATTATCCGATATTTAAAAATCAAACTTATAATGGATTTCTAGCGATTTCTAGTCCATTAAGTCGAATTGAAACGGAAATAGCAGAGTTAAGAAAATTCGATTTTAGTAGGGTTCTCTTCGGCAGCAGTGGCAGGTGTTATTCTGAGTGTCTTGTTGCTAATTATCAAACAAGAAGGAATTAATCGCTTAAGAAAGCGACATCGAAATTGCTGAAGGAAGTATGACATTTTTCTCTACCGACTCAAAAACAGGATGGTTGATGATTTAGTAATGGACTTTAATAGGATGGCAGGTCATGTTACAGAAATCTGAACAAGAGATTGAACGACAAGAAAATTTAAGACGACAATTAATGATGGATGTGGCACATGAGATGAGGAACGCCACTTACAACGATGAGATGGACTGTTGGAGAGCAATTCACCGCATATGATTCAGAGACTCGTCGATGAGAGAAGCTTGGAATTAATTACGATGAAAACAGCAACGCAATTCGATTAGTGAATGAAAATCTGGACTACGAAAAATTCGTTCTGATCAAATTGTATTAGTGAAACAAAATTTCAATGGAGCAGAAGCATTGAGAAATGTTGTAGATCAACTACGAAGAGCTTGCTTCGAATAAAGAAAATGAATTAAAATATGAATGTCCAGATAACTTTACAGTGTATGCAGATTATGATCGTTTTGATTCAAATTTTTAGTAAATATGACAAAGAATGCAAATCAATTTACAGATAAGGGTCATATTTTGATTAAAGGTTGGAATGAAGATAATCATGCAATCGTTCAAATTATTGATGATGGAATTGGAATTAATGAAAAAGAAAGTCGAAGCTATCTAGGGAAAGATTTTATAAGGCGGATGTTTCTAGAAAAGAGTACGAAATATGGAGAATCGGCATTGGATTAGCCATTGTTCATTCATTAATGAAGAGTCATCATGGCATGATTCAAACAGAAAGTGAAGTTGGAAAAGGGACACCTTTTACACTAACATTCCCAGGAAAAGAAGAAACAGAATAGAATAAGTAAGATTTCTCTTAAATAGCAAGAATTACCATAAATAGATGAATGATGGTTTTTGCTACAGGAGAAATCTTTTTTGATGAGTTTGTAATCTAGTGAAAACTGTTTTAAGATAGTAGGAATGAAATTAAAAAGGATGATCAATAGATGAAAGAAAAATTATTTTAAAAACAAAAGCAGCTCAATTAGTTAAAAAAGGTTCCCCTTTATTAAACCAAGAAGGATTTAGCACGACCTCTTGACGCAAAAAGAAGGAATGTGTACGTGTTTGTGATGAGAAGAAAAATTTTTAGGAATGAGCTTATGTAGGATTTCAACATAAAAGGAATTGGATGGGTTTATTCGAAAAAGATGGCGAAACTAACTCCTCAATTTATAAAAGACATCTTCCAAAAAGCTGCACAGAAAACGTTCTTCTTTAATGATGGACGAAAATACGACAGCTTTTTCGTCTGTTTAATGGAGAAGGAGATGGACTTGGTGGTATTACGATTGATTGGTATGATGGTTGTTGTTGTTTCATGGTATGGTGCGGGGATTTATCAATGGGAAGAGTTGATTGTTGCTAGTGCTAGAAGAAATTCAAGTATTCAAGGGATTTATGAAAAGATCACGTTATGTTTCAAAGAAAAATTACCGGAGAAAGTCAATTTGTAAGAGGAGTTAAAGCGAGGTGAACCATTAATTGTTCGAAGAAGAAGGAGTTCGTTATGCAACATATCTTGATGGAAGAGTTGATGACGGGAATATTTTAGATCAACGTGAAGTTCGTACGTTGTTAAGAGATGACTATAGTGTAGGAAAACGATTTTGAATTTATTTAGTTATACAGGAGCTTTTCAGTAGCTGCAGCAATGGGTGGTGCAGTTCAAACAACGAGTGTGGATGTTGCCAATCGAAGTTTAGAGAGACTCGGAACAATTCGAGTAAATGGAATTGATGCAACTGAACAAAGATTTATGTAATGGATGTATTTGATTATATTAAATATGCTGAAAAGCTTTAACATTTGATACGATTGTATTTAGATCCTCCTAGTTTTGCGCGTACGAAGAGAACTTTTTCGGTTGCGAAAGATTATGCTGGTTTAGTGGAGACAGAGTGGTTTTCGTTAACGGCTAAAAAGGGACTTTAATTTTGTCGACAAATGCGGCAAATGTTTCTGAGAGGCAATTTTTGAGATGATTCATAAGGGAGCTTTGTTCTTCTGGAAGAAGAGTATCGTATAACGCACCAGAAGAAATTGCCGATGGATTTCCCAGTGTGCTACATACACCATTGAGTGATTATTTGAAGGTTGTTTTTATAGAAATGGACTTTTCTTAAGTAGTAAGGGTCGGCAGCACCATGAAGGTGTCTCATGCCTAAAATTTGATGCCTAGGTCTCGATTTCACCGAGTAATGTGTAGCAGTGTGGCTACCATTACTCTACTACAACGAAAAGTCCTTTTTAAATATGAGTTTATGATTTGGCATGAGGAGGAGTCGTGGGAATGGACTTCCTGATGTAGTAGTAAGGGACGCTAGCAGACCTGCGGTCTCATAGCTAAAAATTTGAGCCCTAAGGTCTCAGATTTCCCAGTAATAGTAGCCACACTGGCTACTAATGCCTTTACTACTACGTGAAGTCTATTCCTACTATATGAGGGAGTACGTAAAGAGACGGTTTCCTAAAGTAGTAGTAAAAAGGACGACAGCAGCTTCAGCTTGTGCGAATCTCATGTAACGAATACTACAACTTCGATGTGGTTTTATGTTTCAGTTGATGAAATCAGAGTTTGAAATGTTGATGTCGAAAAAAATCGATATCAAAATGAAAGGGCAAAAGAACATTACTTTTATGATTACGGGAACACGGTTTCTAT
>BNJT01001897.1_pt1 | contig 11605 bp, 16 predicted proteins | sample 8540491 | NCBI WGS metagenome assembly BNJT01 (sample SAMD00202455, study PRJDB9452) | human saliva metagenome | host: Homo sapiens
TGTTATCCCAGCTGAATAAGAATTAATATTGGTCATGCATGCATAGTGCATGGCTTTTTTTGTTGGAAAATATTCAGATAAATATCAATTTCTCTTCACATGTACAATTTGAAGAAGAGTGCTATTCTAGATATAGATAGATTTGAATTAACATCTATGGAAAGGATGTAGTATGGAAATTAAAGAAACAGCTAGTGCGGGAACAATTGATAAATGTGATTGCCTTGTGACGGTTTCAAAGGGAGAAGGGGATATTAAAAATCAACCTTTCTTCAAAAAGTTTTTATATCAATATGGTGATAGTATCAGAAATATAATTCTTCAGACACTAAAAATTACATATAAACGATGTAACAGTTGATGTTGAAGATATGGGTGCTTTTGAGTATGTGATTGTTGCTAGACTAGAAGCCGCAATCTATCGTAGTCAGAAACAGATGGACCAAATTTCATGGGGAGATTTACTACATGAATAATAAGAATCGCTTACGTCGAACGATGATGTTTCTAAATGCACAAAAGCCAAATCTACTAAAAAGATCCATTTATTTACAGACCGGATTCTTTGATATTTGATCTAGAAGATGCGGTTGCGTTAGGTGAAAAAGACGCGGCTCGTTTTTGTGCTTGCACATGCACTTCAGAGTGTTGATTATCAAAACTGTGAGAAGGTAGTCCGCATCAATGGGATTGATACACCTTTCTGGAAAGAAGATATCCGTTGTGCAGTATACGCAGGATGCGATAGTATCCGTATTCCTAAGACAGAGTCAGCTGAAGATGTGCAAGCAGTTGAAGCAGAAGTATTAAAAAGCTGAACAGGAAGCTGGCGTTGAAGAAGGTCATACCTTATTGATGGCTGCGATTGAATCTGCTAAAGGAGTTATCAACCTTAAAGAAATCTGTACAGCCTCTTCACGGTTGTTTGGAGTAGCACTATCTGCTGGTGATTATACAAAAGACTTACATACAGTCATCACTGGTACAGGTGTGGAACTTTCAGGTGCTAGACAGTTAATGGTGATTACCGCAAGAGCGACAGGTGTTCAATGTTTCGATACTGTTTATACTAACTTGGATAATATGGAAGGTCTAAAGGCTGAAACAAAACTAATTCATGATATGGGATTTGATGGCAAATCGATTATTAATCCAAGACAGATTCCAATCGTTCATGAAGTATATACACCAAGTCAAGAAGATATTATCTTTGCACAAAAAGTTGTGAAAGAGATTGATGAAAAACGTGCACAGGGTATCGGTGTATTTACTGTAGATGGAAAGATGATCGATGTGGCGTTCTATGATGGTGCAAAGAGAACGATTGCGCTTGCGAAAGCCGCAGGTGTATATCAGGAGGTGGACAATGCTTAATGCAGTAGGAAGAGAAATCCCACAAGAAGTATTAGATGAAACTGGAAAAACAATCTTTCAAGGAACATATCAATTTGACCAATACGAATATACAAAAGCACCTGTAAAGGCAAAAACTCGTATTGGTGGTAATGGTAGTAAGCTTGAAAGTAGTATTCAAGAAGTATTACAGAAGTGTAATGCGCATGATGGTATGACAATTAGTTTCCACCATCACTTCCGTGAAGGTGACCTAGTGGTAATGCAGGTGATGAATATCATCCATGAACTTGGGTATAAAGATATTACAATTTGTGCTAGTTCCTTAAGTAAAGCACAAGATGACCTTGTGCCAATGATGGAAGATGGTACTGTAACACATATTGAAACATCTGGTGTTCGTGGCAAGATTGGTGAAGCTATCAGTGAAGGGAAACTAAAGGGTATCGCAATCTTACGCTCTCATGGTGGAAGAGTTCGTGCGATTGAAACAGGGGAAACAAAGATTGATATTGCCTTTATTGGTGCCCCGAGTTGTGATGAGTACGGAAACTGCCGAGGTGTTGGTGGCAATAGTAATTGTGGTGTATTATCCTATGCTGCAATCGATGCAGAATATGCAGAGAACGTCGTGATTTTAACGGATTGTATTGTTCCATTTCCAAACTTTCCAGCAGATATCAGTATGACAAATGTTGATTATGTCATCAAAGTTGATGCGATTGGTGATGCGGATAAGATTGCGACAGGTGCGGCACGTCCTGTAACAGATATGAGAAAACTCATGATGGCGCAAAGCTGTGCTGATTTTTATCGCATGTACACCAGCGTTTCAGGATGGGTTTTCATTCCAGACAGGAATTGGCGGAGCTTCTATCGCTACAGCACAATGTCTTGCGGAAAAGATGAGAGAGAAGAATATTCACATGAGTTTTGGCGCTGGCGGAATGTCAAAACCAATGTGTGATTTATTAGAAGAAGGTCTTGTAAACTGTCTTTTAGATACACAGGACTTTGATGTACCTTCGATTGAGAATCTAATTTCTAATCCCAAACATTACTCCATCACAACGAAGGAATATGCAGATCCTTTCTGCAAAGGTGCTGTTGTAAATAAATTAGACTTTGTCATTCTAGGAACTTTAGAGGCAGATATTCACTTCAACTGTAATGTTGTAGTAAGCTCCGAAGGAGAACTGATGGGTGCACAAGGTGGTCATCCGGATACAGCAGCTGGTGCGAAATGTACAATCGTCATTACACCACTTCTGCAAGGAAGAATTCCAACAATACGTAACCAGGTTACGACGGTTACTACACCTGGCGAAACAGTCGATGTCATCGTTACAGATTACGGTATTGCGATTAATCCAAAACGACAGGACTTATTAGAAGTTGCAGAAAACGCACATCTTCCTATTAAGACAATCGAGGAGTTGCGTGATATCGCATATCATATGGCAAAAGAACCTGCGCCATTAGAATATGAAGATAAGATTGTGGCTATCATTGAAGCTAGAGATGGCACCATCATGGATGTCGTTCGAAAGAGAAAGGATAAAAACTAAAATGGCAATTGGTTTTCGTGCCTTTATAGACTTTGAAAGACCATCACAAAAACTTATTGAAGCGTATCGTAGCTTACCATCTGCTAATATTGGCGATTGTTGTTATAAGATGAACTGTATGTTTGATGGTATTCATTCCTTCAATGATATCCCACTTTGTGGTCCTGCCTTTACGGTTAAGGTTCCAGCAGGAGATAATCTTGTGGCACAACTTGCCTTAGACTATGCAAAACCTGGGGATATCATTGTGATTGATGGTGCGGGGTTTACCAATCGCGCTCTTGTTGGAGGAATGATGGTAGCCTACGCAAAGGAGAAACAATTAGGTGGCTTTGTGGTAAATGGCGCAATTAGGGATGTTGATGACATCAAGAATAGTCCAATTCCCGTTTATGGCATTACGCAAACACCATTAGGTCCATATCGCAGTGGTCCGGTGAAATGAATGTACCTGTATGTTGTGGTGGTCAAGTTGTAATGCCTGGAGATATCATCGTTGGTGATCATGATGGAATTGTTGTAATTCCCCAAAAGGATGCGGAAGAATTATTACAAGCTGTAAGAAATGACTTGGCACACGAACAAACAGAGATGAAAAAGATGAAGAGTGGAACATACACAATGCAGGAGCATCAAAGAGAATTTCTTGAGAAATTCTTGAAAAATGGTGGTGTCTTTAAATAGAAAAGGATGGATTGGAGAATGTCTGATAAAAAGATATTCTCCAATTTTTACATAAATATACAATTGACCTTAAACATCAATGAAAAAGGGAAACAATTATAAAAACACAGCGCAACAAATACAAATATCATGTATGATATTTGTAATGTAATAAGAAAGTAGGAGATTAGAATGGCAGATAAAATTATTGTCTTAGATTTTGGAAGTCAATACAATCAGTTAATCGCACGACGTATTCGTGAATTTGGAGTTTATAGCGAACTTCATCCAGGAGATATGACACTTGCAGAAATCGTTGCAATGCAAGATGTAAAAGGGAATTATTTTCTCTGGTGGACCAAACAGTGTTTATGAAAAGGATGCACCTAAGTGCGATCCAGCTATCTTCACATCAGGCTTACCTATTTTGGGTATCTGCTATGGTATGCAGATGACACACTTCATGAATGGTGGAAATGTTACACCATCTGACAAGAAGGAATATGGTCGTACAGAGATTACAGTAGATACAACATCTCCATTATTTGCAGGTTTACCTGAAAAGCAAATTGTATGGATGAGTCATGGTGACCAAGTATCCACACTAGCAGAAGGATTCCATTCCGTAGCAAGCAGTGATACATGCCCGTTTGCGGCAAGTGCAAACGATGAAAAAGAAGATCTATACATTACAATTCCATCCAGAAGTACGTAACTCTGAGTATGGACTAGATATGTTAAGAAACTTCGTATTCAATATTGCCAAGGCTGAAAATAACTGGACAATGAAAGATTTTGTAAACCAACAGGTTGAAGAAATCAGAGCACAAGTTGGCGATGATAAGGTATTACTAGCATTATCTGGCGGAGTAGACTCATCTGTAGTAGCTGCTTTATTAGATAAGGCAATTGGCAAGAACCTATACTGCATGTTTATTGATCACGGTCTATTACGTAAGGGTGAAGCAGAAGGTGTTATGGAAACATTCACACGTAATATGTCACTCAACCTTATCAAGATCGACGCAAGAGAACGCTTCTTGAATAAGCTTGCTGGTGTATCAGATCCAGAACAGAAGCGTAAGATTATCGGTGGAGAATTCATCTACACATTCCGTGATGAAGTAGCCAAACTCTTACAAGGAACAGATATTAAGTGGTTAGCACAAGGAACACTTTATACAGATATTATTGAATCTGGCACAAAGACAGCACAGACAATCAAGTCACACCACAACGTAGGTGGTTTACCTGAAGATATGAACTTCAAGCTCATTGAACCATTAAATAAGTTGTTCAAGGATGAAGTACGTGCATTAGGTACAGAGCTTGGCTTACCAGAAGAAATGGTATGGCGTCAACCATTCCCAGGACCAGGACTTGGTATCCGTGTACTTGGAGAAATCACAGAAGAGAAGTTAGAAATCATTCGTGATTCAGACTTAATCCTACGTGAAGAAATACGCAATGCAGGACTAGAAAGAGATATCTGGCAGTATTTTACATGCTTACCAAACATCCGCTCTGTAGGTGTTATGGGAGACCAACGTACATATGACTACACAGTCGTTATCCGTGCAGTTACATCTATCGATGGTATGACAGCAGACTGGGCAAGAATCCCATACGATGTACTTGATAAGATCTCCACACGTATCGTAAATGAAGTAAAACACGTTAACCGTGTAGCCATGGACATCACATCCAAGCCACCGGGAACAATTGAGTGGGAATAGAGTTAATTATAATTATTCGTAGAGAAGAAAGCAGTAAAAGTGTTGAGAATTTAGATATAGATTTCAACACTTTTATTACTATTAAGTAAATTAAGGTTTTTTTCTTAAATTAATTTATTGACTATTAAAGAATCATTTCACACAAACTTTAAATTTTAATTCGGAAAAAAATGTTATAGAAGTTTACTAATAAAGAGTAAAAAAATATTTTTAAGGGAGAGTTTATGGGAGAATTGTACTAATAAAATTTATGAATTTTCATGTAATGAAAAAAAGTTAATGAAATTATCAAATATAAGAATAAAGCTAATATTTGGAGAATTATTGAGTATGGAAAAATCCTATGAGACGAGATACTCGAGAATGCTTAGATGGCTTTTTAGATCCTAATGAGAATCATCATTTTGGAAATAAATTTGCAAAAAGCACTAATTAAAAAGGAAATAAATATCTCTCAGCAAAGTTCAGTAGAAAAAGATGAAGAGATTTTTTTATCGATAAAGAAACTATAAATAACAACCAAAAAAATGTTACAGGTGCTATTACAGAGGCGTTAGCTAATATAGATGTTTTATATTTTTAATGAAGATGATAAAGAAACGATTACTATAGAATTAAAGATGAAATCAGAGGATCATTTATCACCTAATGAGTTGCATCAATTAGATAAATATCATACTGCAGTCAACAAGAAGTACGAAAAATACAATAATTATTTTTTACTATATAACAATTGATGGCTCTAAACCAAAAATGAATTGTAAATCAATAGATAAATGGGTTGTAAAGAGTTATTCTGATATAATCGAAATTTTGACAGAGTTAATTAAATATTCTGATGATTGGGATATTATAAAAAAATCATTAAAGATTTTTATAAATGATATGAAATTTATTGTAAATAATGAATTATCAGATTTTTAGTGATTTTTTTCCCAGATTTTTAGTAGTTCGGAAGAAAAAAACATTAAAGAGTTTAAATATATATTTAACAGGTGAATCTAGTAAATTGCAAGAAGAAAAAAACAGTTTTATGATTTATTTATTAAATTAAATAGAAAAAGGTTTACATTGGGACGAAATTAAAATTTTATTGGAAATGATATGTACTAAAAATAGATCACAAAATCATACAGAAAATGGAAATGTTCAAAAATTGATTAGGAGATTATTTGAGAAATTTACAGGAATTGAAATCACAAAATCTACTAATGCTGATTTAAAAGCCTGAAGAAAGAAGAGGTAAAAATACTTGAAGTTATAGCAAATGATACAGGTGTTAAAACAATAGAAATCACCAGAGGGAAAGGACAAGGGCTTAGACTATTCTATAATGATAACTGGGATATCGAGGGACTTCATGCATATATGTCAGGGGACTATAAGGGTGAATTCTTTAATGATGGGTTTTTCAATATATAATCCAAAGACAAAAAGAAACCATTTTCAAAGAAAAATAAGAAGTTCAAATCAGTAGATGAAATACTCTCTTCGAAGGATAAACTTGAATCCTTATTTAAATATATAAAAAGAAAAAGTTAGGTGAGAATAATAAGTAATCATATTATATGGACTTACTGTACCAACCTCCATTCGTTAGATTCTTGGTCTAACTTTAAGGGGTCACCTCAGAACTTATTGATAGGATTCTTCATATAGGTTATATTAATGACTGTGCATAAATTGACTTTTAGAGAATCGGGATAAAAAGACAATCAAAAAAAGCTTAAGTTCAATATTCTGTTGTCTCATGATAATATAGAAGTTCTAGAAAAGATTCTTTGATTAGAAAAACTTGGCACTAAGGAAGAATACGAGCAAGAATATGGTTCTATGTCTTAAAGCGAGACTGGTAGTATAAATGCGAATGTAGTAAAAAGGTTTTTAAAGAATTTGGAAATTACTAATCTGAATAGCAGGTAGATATACTTTGTGAACTAGATTGTGTAGTATGGAGATCATAATGATATAATGAAGAATCTGTCCGTGGTTCAAGAATCTCCGTTTACAGATTAAGGCAGTGAGGTTGAAAAAAATTTATGGATTATAATATCTGAAGCGGGAACCGAAAGGTTATAGAAAAGAATAAAATGATAACGCTATAGCGTCATAAGAAGGTGAATGTAATTGAGCAATGTGAATCTTATACAAAAGTAAAAATCATGCATTTAGAAGGAGGAGCCTTTCAGTCGCTGTTTGATGAGTATCTTTATAAAAAAATATAAGTTTACAAATATTCAATCGTTAGGGGTGCAGACTGCGACAAATAAACCGACAAAAAGGAACACCGGATGCGTATGTATTGACAGAAGATGGGAAGTATATACTTATAAACTACGGGAGTGTAAGTTCTCAGGCTGCAAATAAGATAAAAAGCTGATATTTTATCATGTTTTTAATATTGCAAAATTATCCTTGAAAAAGGAAAAAAATCAAGAAAAATTATCTGCGGATATTGCTCTACAAATATACATATAGAGCAATTTGATAGTATTATGGAGTTGTTGGAAGGGATTGAGATAGAACTTATTGGGGTTGACACACTTTCTCATGATTTGGCTTTAATCTATCCACACATTGCCAAAAATCAGCTTGGGGTTGAGATTGATACAAATCAGTTTTTTGATATTGAGGATTTTGTCAAGGCTTATGATGCAAATTGTCTTAACGCACCAATTAATTGCAATTTCTTGCATCGAAAAAAAGAAATAGGTGCTACATGTAAGAGTATTAGTGAAAATACAATTACTGTTTTGACTGGCCCATCGGGAATAGGAAAAACAAGATTGGCTATAGAAGCATGCAGAGCATGGAGTGGTAAAAAATATAAAGTATATTGCGTTCGAAGTAACGGTAATTTTTTATATGATGATATAAAGTTTTATATTGATAATCCTGGACAGTATATGCTGTTCCTTGATGATGCTAATATGGTGGTCAGTTTGGACAATGTGCTACAAACTCTTTTGTCTCTTCCGCAAAAAAATATAAAATTAAAATTTTAATTACCGTACGTGATTATGCAAGAGAAAGAGTAATTACTACAGTATCAAAGTATTTTAGACCTGAAATTATAGAAATCGGAAAAATTTACTGACGAAGAAATTAACGACATTCTGAAAACAGATTTAGGGATTCTAAATCCTAATTATTTGGAGAGAATATCAGAGATAGCTAATGGCAATGCAAGGCTAGCTTTTTTTGGCTGGTATCAGATCTGTTGATAAGGGATATCAGGCTATTCACAATGCTGAAGATATATTTAGGAATTATTACGTACGTATCTTAAGTGAAGCTGATCTAACTAAAGATGATGTGATAATGCTTTTTCTTGATAACGATTGCTGGTCCTGTTAAAGGGAGAGAAAACAATCTATTTATTGACCTGAAAAAAAGCAGTATGGGTCCAAGATTCGAGAGGATGAAACAATAGAAAAAAACTTTATTCTCTTGAATTTGTTGATTGGTTTAAAAAAACGAAATAACTAAGGTTTCGGATCAAAAGCCTTGGGAATTATATTTTTATATTATGTTTTTGTATGAAAAAAAGATGGATAAGTATCGAAGGTCTAATAGCTATAGCCTTTCCACAGTACAAGAATAAAGTGGTCTATGCATTAAAAAAACTATAATAGATATTTTTTTAATTCAGAGGATGTTGCCAAATATGTGGAAAACTCCGTTATTTATGCATGGAATAATGCTCCTGAAGGGCAAGATGTGGAGTACTTAGAAGCTTTTCACCGGGTAAATCCAGATAAAGCATTGAGTATTATAAAAAGGAAGGTTGAGAAAGAAAAAGTATACTGATTTTGATATGCGCAACTTCGATGTATATTCAAAAAGAATTACCATAATATTTCTACAAGAGAAATTGGGATTCTTGGAGGATTCAAGTATACGGAATTATTTAATGAATCGATAGAGCTTCTTATGTTATATTTTGGAAAGCGTCCAGATTTAGTAATGGATTTCTATTTTGTGATTTGCGACCAACTTCTTTATGACAAATATTCTAGGAATAATAAATATAAGAATGAAAAAGTGTTAATAGATAGGCTTTTGGGAAGCAACCGATGAAGGTGAAAACTATAATTTTAGCATACTTTACATCCATGTAGCCCAATATGCATTAAAGACAGAGTTTTCATATATGCAAGAAGGAAGGAACCATCGAGATTTCAATTTTGTTAGAATAAGAATTAGTTTTTGATGAAGAAATAGCATTATTACGCAATAAGATTTGGAGAACACTGGGAGTTCTGCGTGAAAAAGGAATACAAAGATGCAGTAAATGATATTCTTTTTTGAGGTTAATTTTTAATGGTTTGGATAATAAGAATTCAATAGCCTATTTACAATCAGATTTTAACACGATTTTTTTGCTGAGATTATCAAAAAGGATAGGATTGATTTTTTTGATGCAAAAAAATAGTTAATAGATATAAAAGAAATTGCCGATGAGATAAATGCTAAAAATAGATGAGAGATATTTGGTTTTATGAGAATAATCGTGATTTTTAGATTGTACAAGATTCTTTCAAAAGAACATATACTTGGTATGACCATTGAAGATGATGAGAAAAATTCGAAAGGACAATATTGCAAAGGAGTTTGATTCATATAGTCTTCAAGACTATATAAATATGTTTAAAACATGTAATTTCTTACAAGATACTATTGGTGAGAGAAATCACTGGTTAGTAAGCAAAGGGTTGGATATAGTTTTTTGAATTATTAGAAACAAATCAGGAATTTTACGTAAATGTAATTGATAAGTATTTTAAAAGTAATGCTCCGTTTACATTAAATGGTTATAGACAAGTTAGATTTTTGCTTTCGAGTATCGGCTACACAAAAACTTATAATTTGCTGAATAAAACTGAGTATCGTGGGAAAGATAGATGGTTGTCACTGATTTGGGAGTGCATTGATAAAAATCAATGTCACAGATACGGTAGTTAGTGATTACAATAACTTTTTCAGAAAAAAATCTAGAAAGTAGTAATCCTATAGTGCCATCAGTTGAATTGTTGGCGAATTTTGGGGAAAAGAAATACTGGCTAAAAAAATAGTATTCTTAAACGAATAGCGGAAAGAGAGCATCTGTCAGCAGATTTTTTTGGGATATGCATATCAAGATGATAAAATAAAAGATATTTTGGATCTTTTTCAAGGATGATTATAATACACTATCTCAAATTTACATGAATGCTCTTAAATTTAAGAATTACGTAGATTATGACGGAAACTGTTTATTAAAATATTTGAACAAAAGGTACGAATATTTGGGAAGAGTACGTGAATTGGGTAAAGAAATGTTCGCGTAGTGATGGAAATAAGCAAAAAAATATTTGATTTTTATTTGGACTTCTGAGGAGTGGCAAGAATGTATCAATTACGCGTATTCAGTTATTATGGATGATGCTATGATTTTTTTCATGGATCATCTGGCGCAATGCTCTTTGGACAAATAGAGCAAGAATCGGATGTTGTAAAAAAACAGAAAAACAATGGCTTCTTGATAGTTTGCATCAGAATTGTAAGAATATATCAAAAATGTATAAAGTTGATTGAAGTAGTTGTTAATGTTATACCTCATTGGAAACTGGATTATATTCTTGAATATTTGAAGAGTAATAAAAAAATATAGAGGATTTCAAAAATTCACTTGTTTCCAATGTCAGAATCGTGGACAGGAAGCCAAGTTCCTTTGATAATTGATAAGATTGAATTCTTGCAAAGTCTCAAAAGAAAAAAATTGAAGGGATACGCATACATTGAACATAGAGTATATATAGAAGAATATCGAAGAAATCTTGAGGAGTACAGGAGAAAGGTTGAACTAGAAGAGTATCTCAAAGAGACTGATTATGCATAAAATATTCACCGGAGGATGGGAAGTGAGATGATATAAGTATTTTTCAGAATAATAGAGTTTGGGCGAAATTAAAATATCAATCAGGGTAATAAATAATAAGCATAATTAGTAGGAAGAGTATACGAAAAAAACGCTTTTGAATTTGTCCTAAAGAATAATGTTAAAAAAAGTGAAGGTTCTGTAAATCGATCCACACATATTATTCCAGATAAAGAAACAGGAAAGCTTAGATTATTAACACCTATTGAAACAAAAAGGTTGCAAAGTTTCCCTGATGATTGGACGAATACAGGAATGCCTGAGAATAGACGTTATTTTTATGATGGGTAATGCATTAGTTACAAAAAGTAATTAACCGCTTAGAGCCTGTATTAAGAGAAATTATTGAAAATCAATAAAGTAAA
>BNJT01001507.1_pt1 | contig 11590 bp, 12 predicted proteins | sample 8540491 | NCBI WGS metagenome assembly BNJT01 (sample SAMD00202455, study PRJDB9452) | human saliva metagenome | host: Homo sapiens
ATAAATTAAGTAAGACCGGTAAAGAACTTTCTCTTTCCGGTTTTACGATACATAACTAACAGTTATGAGTATATTACAAACCGAAAGGATAAATTGCATGAAAAAAGCAATGAAATTATTCGCTGTATTATTTACAGCATTATTCGTACTATTAGGATGTGCGAAAGAAGAAACTGCAACATTCGAACAAAAGAATAGTTTTCAAACTTCAACTTTATTTTATTACCATAAAGGAGATGTGGTAACGAAGCAAGTTGCTGAAAATAAATATGTAATTTCTGAATTACCAATGTCAGAAGAAGAAGCTATGGAACAAATCAAAAAAATGAATGAACTATACACTTCAATCAAAGGTGTAACTGCTAGTCTAGAATCAAAAGACGGAATTATCACTCAAGTGGTAACTTTTGACTACTCAGTAGTTAAATTTGAAGATTTGAAAAAAGCTTTACCAAATGATTTCTCAGGAGAAGGTAATGTAGTAAGTTTCAAAGCTACTAAAGAAGCGCTTGAACAAGCAGGATATAAAGAAAAGAACTAATTAAATAAAGAAGACCGGTAGAGATCTCTCTTTCCGGTTTTATGATACATAACAAAATGTGAGGTAAAAATCATGAACAAAACAACAAAAGCATTCGCACTTCTATTTGCAGCTGGTCTAGTATTAGCAGGATGTGGACAAAGGCAAGACTCAACTGCTACTACTCAAGCTCAAGCAAAAGCAGAAACAACAACAGCTGCGCCTACAACGGCTACTCCAACGACAGCCACTCCAACGACTGTTGCTCAAGCTAAAACAGAAATGCCAGCCGGTGCTCAAAAAACAGTTTTTGAAGCTAGTGCTAAGGGTGGTACAGAAACAATGACCGTGTATTATAAAGATGATGTCTTATTGAAACAAGAAACAGTAGAAGTTTATACTCTTTCACAACTAGAAGTGGAAAACGCTCTTGAAAAACTTCAAAATAATACTGCCAGAACAAAAGAAACACTTAAAGACTTTATCGGAAAAGGGTTTGAATATAATACTGAACACAAAGGTGATATTTTCACAATTACATATTCATTCGATTACACTAAAATCGATTTGGATAAATTAAAAGAAAAGATTCCTGGATTAGATCTACGTGATGATAAAACTCTAAGCTACTCTGCATATAAAGAGGGGCTCCTTAAGGGTGGCTATAAAGAAAAACAATAGTAAAATTCTAAATTAAATAGGGAGAAGAGAGTCCTCTTCTCCCCTTTTTTTCAAAAATGAAGGAGACTATGTATGAAGAATACTATGAAAGTAACTGTACTCCTCTTTACTAGCACATTCTTATTAGGTGCGTGTGGACAAGAGAAAAAAGAAGAAACAACGGTTGCAACAACGACTCAAGCAACGACAGCTACTCCAACAACTGCTACTCCAACAACTGCTTATACCTTAGAGGATGCTAAAAAAGCAGTTTTTGAAATTAGTGATCGAGTTGGTACAATAACAATGACATTTTATTATAAAGATGATGTCTTATTAAAACAAGAATCTGTAGAGCGTTTTACACTGTCAAAAATTGATGCAGATAATCCTCTTGAATTACTTAAAAATTCTTCTGCGAAAGACGAACAAAAATACAAAGATCTTATCGGTAAAGGTTTTGAATATAAATCAGAACACAATGATGATATTTTCACTATTACTTATTCATTCGATTACACTAAAATCGATATGAAAAAACTCAAAGAAATTGAGCCAAATATACGACTAACTGATGACAATACGGTTAGTTACTCTGCCTTTAGAGATAAACTTCTCAAGGGTGGTTATGTAGAAAAATAATAATAAGGTTTCAAAATTAGGAGATTATTATGAACAAACTGACAAAAGTAACAACGCTCCTCTTTACGAGTGCATTGCTATTAGGTGCGTGTGGACAAAGCAAAAAAGAAGAAACAACGGTTGCTACAACTCAAGCAACAACGACACAGGCAACCACGCAAGCGACAACGACTACACAAGCAACAACGACTGCACCCGTACAAACGACCAAAGCTACACAATCAGATGCGACTGAAGAACAAGCTGTATTCGAGAATAAGATTGGAAATACAAAATCAAGAGTCACCATTACTTTTAAAGGTGAAGTTATTCAAAAACTGACGACTGATTCTATTGTAGACTTTGATACCTCTAATTTACCTGAAGCTTCAAAAGAAGCGATAAAACAAGTAATGCAAACACAAAAGGATACACTTGACAAAGCATACAATGAAGTCAAAGAACAAATTCAAGGTATGAATGGGCTTAAAATTGACATTCGAATGGAAGGAAATACTTACATTCAAACGTATGAAGTGGACTATACAATAGCAGATTTTGTAAAAATGAAAGAAATAAGTCCAGAAATGGGCACAATGAATGAAATAACCAATTACGATCTTATGAAAGAGCAACTGCTTAACGCTGGATATAAACAAATCAAATAATCAAAAACCGAATGAAAAGCGATTATATAAAAAGGAGTTCTTATGAAAAAATCAATCAAAGCGTTCGCAATGCTTATGACTACTCTCTTCTTCCTTTTCGGTTGCGGAGGGACCAAGTCTTCTAGCTATCTTCTAAAAAATGAAATGGCACAAACAACAACTACGGTAGAACATAAAGGCGATACCGTAACAAAAATTACCTTTTTAAACGAATGGAATCTTAAAGCAATGGGGTCAGACTTCCCAAAACAAAGTGCTCAAGCCTTGGCACAAGCTACTCTTAGTTTATATACAGATATACCAGGTATAACTTCTAGCACGTCTTCAACAGACGAGAAAATCACTTTCACTATAACGATAGATATGGAAAAGGTGGATTTAGCAAAACTGAAAGAACGATTCCCTAAGGACTTCTCTATCAAAGATAATAAGCTCAGTTTCAAAGACTTCGAAAACATTTTATTCGAGGCTGGATATACTGCCAAATAACCATTAGAAAGGTATAAACACACAATGAAAACTTTAAAAACATCACTCGTATTACTATCAACAGTCTTCGTTCTTGCTTCTTGCGGACAAAACAACTCAGCAGGCACCGCTGCGGAAACTACACAAGCAGCACAAGCAACCACGACTACTCCAATAAAACAAGTAGCATCCAATAAAAAAGAAACAACAGAAGCTTTGCCAAAAGATGGTGAAGCGGTATATAGAAAAGAAGAAAAAGGACGTACAATCACCTTAAAATATTATTTTAAAGACGATATCGTATATAAACAGGACGCTGTTTATACGTTCAATCCCAAGGAGATGGGTAAAACTGAAGAAGAAATCCAAAAAATACTTAAGAAAAGACAAGACCTTTATGATGGTGTTAAAGGGTTTGTAACGACTATCTCTCAAAAAGATGGCATTTACATCCATATTCTAAAAAAATTGATTACAATAATGTCGATAGGGAAGAACTCCATAGACGCGATCCAAAAAGGATTTCCAAATACTAAACCTGAAAATTTAATATATAGCGAATCTATTAAAAAATTACTTGGAAATGGTTATGTTCAACAGTAAAATTAAATGTTAGCGAGAAAGGGGCAAATCAATATGAATAGAACTTTAAAAACATCAATCGTATTACTATCAACTGTCTTCGCCCTTGCTGCTTGCGGACAAAATAATTCAGCAGAAAGCGCAGCGCAGACTTCACAAGCAACTCAACCAACCACGACTGCTCCAACAACACAAGTCCATGTTAAGCAATCAGATCATCAATCATCTGATAACCAACAAAGTAACAGCACCCTTCCAAAAGACGGTGAAGCAACATACAAGATTGAAAAATAAAAGTGGATCAACGACACTCCAATACTTCTTCAAGGATGACATCGTCTATAAACAAATCGGTATTTACACTTATAACCCTAAAGGATTAGGTAAGTCTGACGAAGAGGTTGTTCAATTTCTGGACAAAAGTCAAGCTCTTTTTGAAGGTGTGACGGGAATAAAGTCTACCGTCGAAAAGCAAAATGGACTATACATTCAAACAATAACATTTGATTATCAAACGATTGACTGGAAAGAGTTACATAAGCGTGCTCCAAATCGTTTTTCCCGCAAAAAGAGCCGAAACCATTGAAATTTAGTGAGGCCGCAGTAGATTTACTAAATGAAGGCTTCGTTAAACAATAAATCCAACTAATAAACAGCACCAAAGACACTCCTTAGCCGTCCTTGGTGCTGTTTTCTTGTTTTAAATTTGAGATGTAACAAAAATGTGACGGAACATTTTTATTACATCTTCTTTTGTATCATTTATGATACGTATCATAAATGATACAAAATTACCATATTTGGTAACTTCATCCTCTTCCCTTCTATAGCGAGCGCAGAAGAAGTATTAGTACTTTATAAACTAGCACAATAAAAAAAGTACGAAGATTAATTTTTTTATGTATAAAAACAAAGATTACCTCTGTTTCTATAATAACAACAATAGCGAGTGTAATCGATGCGAATTAGCAGGGGTAAGAAATGATTTCCTTACTAAAATACTCTATGGATTTAGACGCAGTAGCTGATTGAATTAAACTTCATCACTCGTGATTCGCTTAATCCTAATCAGCCTTGCGGAAATCCTTCACAGTGCGAAGGATTTGAAACCACTAAAAGAAAAAGGATTCACACTGTGAATCCTTTTTTGTCTTTGGTCTTACTCCCCGTTTGAGGCTTGATAGGAACTGAGACGTAAGGCTCTTCGCTTTCTATTTAGCGAGCGTAGAACAACATTAACGCTTTTAAGAATCTGACTCTTCAAAGTTCAAGGATTACAAAAAAGAATCAGTTTATTGAAAGAATAGTGGGAATAGCATTGAAACGAATAAGAGGGAGTAAGGAATTTATTCCCTACTCCCTCTTTGAGGCTTCAAAGGCGAGAGACACCGGCTCGAGCCGATGCCCCACTATTACTCTTTCAATATAAAACTGATTCTTTAAAGTAATCCTGACTAACATTATCGAATAGATATGTTTTCTAAAGCAACTAATGCTTCTTCTACGCGAGTCATGGCGGACTTGATAACGTCTTCTTCCAGCGTCGCATTGCGGTTCACAAACAATAATGAATACGCTAATGATTGGAATCCTTCTGGCACGTGTTCCCCTTTATAAACGTCGAATAACGTTACTTTCGATAAGAACTCACCCGCATTTGCACGAATCACATCTACTAACTCAGCATGTGTTAATGAAGTTGGTGCTAAGATAGCGATATCGCGCGTCATGCTTGGATATTTCGCAACTGATTGAATTACTGCTTCTTGTAAGTTCGCTTCAAGTAATGGTTCCACATCTAACTCGAAGACGAATGTGTCTTGTAAGTCTAATGCTTTTTGAACCGTTGGATGAACCTTACCGATTAAACCAATCGCTTCGCCGTCTAAAAGAATGCGTGCTGATTGTCCTGGGTGTAATTCTTCGATATCTGTTAAAGGTTTAAAGCGGACACGATTTAAGCAGTCAAGTTGCGCGAAGTACTCTTCTAGAATTCCTTTGACCACATAGAAATCCACTTTCTCTGCTTTATGGTTCCAGTTCGCACTCGTTACGTCTCCTGTTAAAATACCCGCAATGACTTCGTTCTCGATGAAATCTTCACTTCCAGCAGTTCCTAACTTGAACACACGGCCTACTTCGAATAATTTCACGTTGTTTTGTGAACGAGCCACATTGTATTGAACGGCTTCTAATAAACTTGGTAATAGTGATTGACGTAATTCGCTACGATCTTCACTCATTGGCCAGCTTAAACGGACACTTGCTGCGTCTTTCTTCGTAAACCATTTTGATTTCTCTGGAGTTGTTAAAGCGTAAGTGTAAGCTTGTGAAAGTCCAGCCCCTTGCATGAATTGACGAGTGTAACGGATGAAGCGTTGTTTATCTGTTAAGCCACCCACTGTACTTTCAGTTGTTGGTAATGTTGCAGGAATCTTATCGTATCCGTAAATACGACCCACTTCTTCTACTAAGTCTGCTTCGATAGAAATATCAAATCTCCATGCAGGAATCGTCACGTCGAAACGTGTTCCTTCTACCGTTGTTGGATAGTCTAATTGTGCAAATACTTGTTTCACTTCATCTAGTGTTAAGCTTGTTCCTAAAACGTGATTTAAGCGTTCTAGAGTGATGCTTACAACTGGTAATTCTAAGTCAAAGCTTTGTGCAGAAGCATAAGCCTCTTTCACTGTTCCGCCACCAAGCTCGGCAATCAATGCTGCTGCACGTTTTCCAGCTTGAACGATAGTTGCTTTGTTAATGCCTTTTTCAAAACGAGCACTTGATTCACTACGCAAGTTATGTTTTTGTGATGCTAGACGAACCGCTTTAGGATCGAATAAGGCTGCTTCTAATAATACTGTTGTTGTCTCGTCAGAGATTTCAGTGTCTAAACCACCCATTACCCCAGCTAATGCGACTGGTTGGCCGCCTGAAGTAATCACGATTTCGTTTTCGAGTTTGCGTTCTTCACCGTCTAAAGTCACTAATGTTTCGCCTTCAGTTGCGCGACGAACATGGATTGCTTTTTCAGGTAATTTATCGTAGTCAAATGCATGAAGCGGTTGACCGTATTCCATTAAAATGTAGTTTGTTACGTCCACTAAATTATTGATTGGACGAACGCCTGCTGCGATTAAACGGTTTTGCATCCATTGTGGGCTTGGAGCCACTTTAACGCCTTCGATTAAGAATGCGTGGTATGCAGGAGTGTCTGCTTCGTTTTCTACAGAAACTTTAACAACGCCTGGAATTTCAGAAGAAGTTCCTTTTTCAAAAGCGTCTGGTTCTAAATGGTTCTTCAAGTTGTAAATCGCACCGATTTCGTGAACAGAACCGCGCATGCTTAAAGCATCAGAACGGTTCGCAGTGATATCGAGTTCCACGATTGCTGAATCAAGCGCTAATGCATGAACGGCGTCGCTTCCTACTTCAATACTGTCATCTGTGAAGACGTAAATTCCATCTTCGTATTCTTTTGGTACTAAGTTACTTGGCACACCAATCTCTTGTAAGGAACAAATCATCCCTTGAGATTCTACGCCACGTAATTTTCCACGTTTAATTTTATGACCACCAGCAATGCGTGCACCGTGAGTCGCCACGATAATCTTTTGACCTGCTGCAATGTTTGGAGCGCCACACACGATTTGAAGCGGCTCGTCAGCTCCTACTTCAACCGTTACAACGTGTAAGTGGTCTGAATCTGGATGGTCAACGACATCTGTTGCTAAACCAACCACTAATCCTTTTAAGCCTTCGCCTGGAACCGTTACGCTATCAACTTCTATCCCTGTACGAGACATTTTTTCTCCTAATTCTTGAGGAGTGATTTGTGATAAATCAATATATTCATTTAACCATTCGTATGATAATTTCATGTTCTTCCTCCTCTTATGATTCTTTCGTAAATTGGCTTAAGAAACGCACATCGTTTGTATACAATGAACGAATATCATCAATCCCATATTTCAACATGGCAATACGGTCTTGACCTAATCCGAAGGCAAATCCACCGTAGACCGTTGAATCTACACCGGCAGCTTCAAGGACGTTTGGATGCACCATACCGCTACCTAACACTTCAATCCAACCTGTTCCTTTACATACAGAACAGCCTTCGCCACCACATTTGAAGCAGCTAATATCCACTTCTAGAGATGGCTCAGTGAATGGGAAGTAACTTGGACGAAGACGCACTTCACGGTCTTCCCCGAACATTTCTTTGGCAAATGCCGCAAGCGTTCCTTTTAAGTCTGACATCGTAATGTGTTTATCGATGACAAGACCTTCGATTTGATAGAACTGATGTGAGTGAGTCGCATCATCGTTATCACGACGGAATACACGTCCTGGACTTAACATCTTCAATGGACCTTTTGTAAAGTCATGTTTTTCCATTGTACGTGCTTGTACTGGAGAAGTTTGTGTACGAAGTAAGTACTCAGGAGTGATGTAGAATGTATCTTGCATATCACGTGCTGGGTGATCTTTTGGCAAGTTCATCATCTCAAAGTTATAGTGATCTGATTCCACTTCTGGTCCTTCTACCACTTGGTATCCAAGGCCGATGAAGAAATCTTCTACTTGGTCTTGCACGTGTGCTAGTACGTGCGCAGTTCCACGTTCCATTGGGCGTCCTGGCATTGTAACGTCAATCGTTTCAGATTGTAATGCTTCTTCTAACGCTTTTGCTTCAAGCACTTCTTTAACAGAAGCGATTTTTTCTTCTAATACAGAGCGTAATTCATTGGCAAGAGCTCCCACTTTTGGTTTCTCTTCGTTGGCTAAGTTTTTAATGTTTTTAAGAACTTCAGTGATTGGTCCTTTTTTCCCTAATTGTTGTACACGAATTTGATCGAGCTCTTTAAGGTTAGTTACTTCTTCTAATGAAGCAAGCACATCTTTACGAATCGCATCAAACTGTACTTTCATTTCTTCTAAATTCATTGTATTCCTCCTTATAAAAATAAAAATCCCTTATAGCCAATAGACTATAAGGGACGAAATTTCGCGGTACCACCCTTGTTCCTTGAGACCTGCTCAAGACACTTGGACGCTGTTAACGGGGGCGACCCGAACCATTATTCATCAGTGAATCCCAATGGTCACTCCGGAAGCGAAAAGTTTGAAACGTTACTTGGAAGACTTGCAGTCAGGATCTTCCTCCCTGAAAAGATTTGTTAAAAACCCTTTTCCATCAATGTGTTTTCTATATATGCTTTATCCTATCATAATGACATGAAAATGAAAAAGGAAAAGTTATTCATTTTCATCATACGTACGTTCCCCAATAATATATCGAGGACGCTCTTTGGCTTCTAAATAAATCTTACCGATGTATTCACCGATAACACCAAGACTGATTAATTGTACCCCACCCAGTAAACTTACAATGGCATATGTACTTGCCCAACCAGCAACAGAGTTATTTGAGAGTTTAGCCCAAAGAACCCAAATGATAAGGGCAAAACTGAAGAATGATGTCAACACACCAATCGCAGTAATAATACGAATCGGCTTAATAGAGAGGCTCGTAATTCCATCTATTGCAAGACCTAACATTTTCGCAAGAGGATAATGACTCTCTCCGGCAATCCGTTCATGACGTTTGTAAGTCACATAGGAATACTTAAAGCCAACAAGAGGCATAATCCCACGAAGGAATAAGTTCACCTCTTTGAATTTCTTTAATTCTTGAATAAAACGTTTAGAGACGAGACGATAGTCCGCATGATTAAAGACAACGTCCGCTCCAAAAAGATGCATCACTTTATAGAATCCTTCAGCCGTAATTCTCTTAAATGCTGAGTCCGTATCGCGATTATCACGAACCCCATAAACAATCTCTGAACCGTCTTTATATTCGGCAACCATTTGATCCATGCAGTTAATATCATCTTGCCCATCCGCATCAATGGTAATAACGATATCTGCAAATTTCGCAGCTTCTTCCATCCCTGCTAAAACACTACTTTGGTGGCCACGGTTTCTGCTTTGTGCAATACCAACAACATGACTATTTTCTTTTGCATATTGTTGAATGAGTTCCCACGTTTGGTCTTTACTACCATCATTCACATACATCACTTTGCTATTTGGATGTACTTGTCCAGTATTGATTAAAGACTCAATCTTCTCAATAAACATTGGATTCGTATAAGGTAGTACCTTTTCTTCGTTATAACAAGGAATAACAATATATAAAATTGGATTATTTCTGTTCATTCTTTTCTCCTAATCCTCTAAACTTCACCAGTAAGGGAAATTTATCTAACTTTTGAAAAATTGTCTGTAAACCTATTACAGATAATACTATAAAAAAAGTGGTGAATACGTATAAATATATCTTGCACGCGACTCAAACAATGATTCAAATAAGAAAACACCTATTAAAGTAATCCAAAGTAAGATTACTACTTCTTTGTTTTCATTAGTATTGTAAAAAACTGTCCCTAAAATCAGCACTAAAATTACTATCCACAAAGTCTGAGTAATTCCTTCAAAGATATGGCGATATTGTCCAGTATCGTAGTATAAATTTCTTGTTAACATTGCAATAAAAGAGTCGTTTTCAAATATTTCGAAAAAGAAACTTCCTTCTCTTCCCCAAGCAAATGTACCATCATTAAAATTATTCAACGTTTTTTTGATTTGATGTTTTACTAATCCCCAGACCCCGAAAACTCTAATTCTTTCTTTTGCAATTGCAATATCATTTTTTTGACGTTCATTTTTATTTTTAATTCCTGTAGATTCATAGAAATCCTTCGCAGAATATCCCCCATCCGTCACCGTATTTAACCCCATTTTGAAAAAATGGTGGTAGGTCATTTCCGCTTCGGGATTAAGTGAAAATCCTGCATTATTATTTACACTTGTTACAAGAAATCTAGTACTAAAAGCTGTTACAACAATAATACCAATAATCAGAAGCAATTTGGAAAAATTTAATATTTTTTTGACAAATAAAGTTATTATTACTAAGCCAATGGCTAAAATAATCGAGTGTGGTTTTTATTGCGTAACCAATAATTGAAACGAATACTATAAAGGCTACTCTCAAGTAATTGAGGAATACGTTTGACGATTCCATGACATATAAATACAACATCAAAATAGGAAAAAAATAATCCAAAAGAATCTGAATAAGGAATAGATGTCCATGGAGAAAACCATAACAAAAATAATGTAAAAAAAGATAAGCTATGCAGGATAGCATTTGGTTTTTGTGTTAATTTTTTTAGTAACTATATAAATTAGTATTCCTGTTATAACATTAATAATAGACTGAATAGATAATATAAAAAAATAAAGAGTCATCTGAATGTCCAAAAAAAGTTGCCCACTCGATTAATTTTTGAATAAATTACTGTAATAAAGATATTATTGGGATACATCGAATAATAATCATTATTAAGATTTGAAAAGTTCTTATTTGCTAACTCAAAGGCATTATTAAAAAAATTTCTAAAGCATCCCAATTAGTAATAAAATAATAACTAGACAACAAAAACTAACTGGAATAAAAAGTAGTATTAAAGGTAGTAACTTAAAAAGTTTCTTATTAATTTTAATATTTTTTTAAAACTAATATGCCTAATACTAAAGACATCATTCCAAAAGTTAACCATATGAAATTATAGTTTGAAATTCCTAGCTTATAGGCATAATCTATTCTAAATGAAAATAGACACAATAATAGCACTGTAAAATAAATACTGAAAAAAAGAAACTTCAAAAAAAGTAAGTTGTCCATTTTGATATAAAAATCATTTTTTTATAACATGACACGGTCCTTTCAAATTTAAAAAGAAATATTGAATTAGAAAGATAATTATTAGAAAAATAGTAGCCACTCCAATCCACACATTTAAGAAGTGGTTGTATTTTTCGTAGTCCTGATTTTTGGTGTGCGTTGTACTTGTAGGCTTTCTTCTTCACGTTCAGCATGCAACTGTTCTTCTCGTTCAAAAAGAACGCCCACGACTGTCTCTTCGCTCTTTCTGTGTTTCTAATTCTTCTAACTCTCTATTCTGTTTTTTTCTAATTGCTCTTTTATACGATTTTC
>BNJT01002174.1_pt1 | contig 11555 bp, 15 predicted proteins | sample 8540491 | NCBI WGS metagenome assembly BNJT01 (sample SAMD00202455, study PRJDB9452) | human saliva metagenome | host: Homo sapiens
GCTCCAGCTCGTGATGTGCGTGCTGTGTGTGTGGCGACCTTGCCTCTGCACGCATGCCGTATATCTACCTCTGTGCTGTTCTCATGCTGCCCGGGTGGTGCGGTGGCATTGCATACGGGGTATGCAACAGCAGGCTTCTTCGACTACCTCTGCTTCCCCTTGCTTCCCTTACCCTGCTCGCAATATAGCTATCTACCACGTAAACCTAATAGTCCCCCATGCGGTAGAGTAAATACACCAGCCATAATGCGTAGAAAGCGAGACCCGATGAGTTCTGTACACCTGCCCACGCGCAGAACCATTCTCGCCTTCGGGCTCACCGCCACAACCATTACACTCAGCGGATGCGCACCATCAACACGCACTAAAGAAAAACCAAGCCCCTCATACCCCTCGCCAACACAAACTTTCATGCTCAACAAGGATAAAAAAATGGATACGACGGAGTAATACGCCTTGATACCTATGAAAAATACGGTAAATTCATTCCGGCAACCACCGAACACCCGGCGCAAAACGTCCCTAAACCCCTCATGCCCGATTACATCAACGAATACAGTAGCGACGGGATGTACGCCTTTATTGCTTATTGGATGGAAGCCGTCAATTATGCCTATCTCACCGGAGATCTTAAAACCCCTCGACCAAGTCGCCGACGCTCATCAAACAATTAGCTCCAAAGTTATCAAGCTCTACGAAGAAAAAAACTGGATGGGTTATCGGACCGCAGCATATCTGCAGCGTTGAGTTTGAAACAGCAGGATCACACGACAGCCTAAAAGATTCTTCCATTCGAGAACGACAAAGTATTATCCGGTTATCCCCAGACACCCAGATATACAATTCAGTCGATGGTTCGATTACACCATTTTTAGAAACGATAAATCAGACCGCTGAAAAGAAAGTTATGATTGGTTTGCGCTACCTCAATAATGAATGGCATTTTCGTCAATGATGATGGCTCTAATGTCGAGAAGAAAAAAACTCTAAAACCTCTCACGAAACCTGATAAACAACATCATAAGCAGTCTCAGACCTCCACTTACCCTCCACATACACAATCTGCAACTGCACCTCACCCGGCTGTAACCTTAGAACATCAACCAAAGGACGGCTCTCCTTCGTGTCCGCATAAAACACCGAAGCACTGGCATCTACACTCAACCGAGCATCCCAGGTAAAGACATTTGATCCTTTTGCGAATTCCACCGGTTGCGGAGCGACAAGTTCGGCTTTTTATAGGAAATTTATCTGGGCTGATTACCCACCCAGTCTCATCCTCATACAGCTTCACAATATCAGGACGAGCCGTCTTCAACTCAGGATCAATAATCTTCAAAGGCTCTGCCTCCCCCGTAAGCAACAAATAATTCAGAGCAGAAACCCACATGCCAATACTAGTCCGCATATGCGAAATAGCATACCCATTACTCGACTGATAAGGGCGAGGAATTGGAACACCCCACGCACGATGCTCCCGAGTCCCAGGAATAAACTTACCAACCGCCTGAAACTCCCAATACTTCACCTCACCCGAACGATCTTTATCATCCCAAAAAGGCTCCTCCGTAGGCGAAGGAGAGACGAAAAACCCTCAGTTCTAGAAGGGTTGGCCTGGAAACAGCACATGAACTCAACACCGAGCCAGCAACAACACCCAAACCACCAGTAAATATTAATCGGCGAGATAATCTGCCCATCATACTCCCCTTCATCGCAGCAAAATCAGCCAGGCAACAACCCAAACCATACCCTATACAATAGAGTAATACACTGACCAAAATGCCCAGAGAGCCAAACGCCCATGAATTCCACACACCTGCCCACGCGCAGAACCATTCTCGCCCTCGGACTCAGTATTTCTGGGACGTTCACGTTAAGTTCGTGTGCCCGGCCAGAAGGTAGGACTTCTCAGCACGAGTATAGTGAGGTATATCCGACCCCTTCACAGACCTTTGAACAAAACCGTGGAGCAGACTACAGCGGCACCATACAGCTAGGAACATATGAAAAGCACGGGAAATACGTTCCTGGAACCCAAGAACACAAGGCGCAAAACGTTCCTAAACCTCTCCAACCCCATTACATCAATGAATACAGCAGCGACGGAATGTATGCTTTCCTCGCCTATTGGGTTGAGTCCGTCAACTATGCATATCTTACTGGTGACATTAAACCACTAAGCCAAGTCACCGATGCAACCGCGACTATTCCTTCAGTGGTTCTTGATCTATATCAGAAAAATACAGGATGGGTTATAGGGACCACAACATATTTTTACCATCGAACTTTCAACACCAGGATCGCATGACGTTACCCTAGAATCACCTGACCGTATATGGCAAAGTATTATCAATATTTCCTCGGAGGCTCAAGTATACGACTCCACCAATAATTCCACGCAGTCTTTCCTGAAAGTTATTGACAGGGTAGAGAAGGAGGAAGTTAACGCCAGACTCAGGTATCTTGATGGTCACTGGAACCTCGTTAAAGAAGACGGGTCAATCAACCAGAGAAAACCACTTTAATATTTTTTTAGGACACGGTATAAATGCTGTGATATGCAGTATCTAACCGCCATTTACCCTCCACATACGCAATCTGCAGCTGCATCTCACCCGGTTGCAACCTTAGAACATCAGCTAAAGGACGACTCTCCTTCGTGTCCGTATAAAACACCAGGGCATCAGCATCTACTTTTAAACGAGCAGACCACGTAAACACCTTCGAATCCTCCAACGTTTCTGCAGGATGTGGTTCCAACAACTCACCTTTTAACGGTGACTGATCCTGACTAATCACCCACCCAGTCTCATCCTCATACAGCTTCACAATATCAGGACGAGCCGTCTTCAACTCAGGATCAATAACCTTCAAAGGCTCTGCCTCCCCTGTGAGCAACAGATAATTCAGAGCAGAAACCCAGAGACCAACTGCACTGTAAATATTTGACACATAATAGTCCTGAAAAGTTTGATGAGGGCGCGGTATAGGTGTACTGACGGCAGGATGTTCTACAGTTCCTGCTTCGAACTTTCCCACAGTTTGATAATCACCAAACTTCACTACTCCAGAGTAGTCTTTACTATTCCAAAAAGGCTCCTCCGTAGACGAAGGAGAAGACGAAAAACCCTCAGTTCTAGAAGGAGCTGGCCTAGAAACAGCACATGCACTCAACACCGAGCCAGCAACAACACTCGCACTACCGGTAAATATTAATCGGCGAGATAATCTGCCCATCATACTCCCCTTCATCGCAGCAAAATCAGCCAGGCAACAACCCAAACCCTATACAATAGAGTAATACACTGACCAAACGCCCAGAGAGCCAAACACCCATGAACCCCACACACCTGCCCACACGCCGTACTTTCCTTACTCTTGGGCTCGGCATAGGAACGCTCGCACTTGGCGCATGCGCGCCCACTACACGAAGCGCTCCTAAAGCAAGAGCCACATACCCTAAGCCGACGCAATCTTTCGATATTGGCAGTAAATATGACTACGATGGACCCGTTCGTCTTGATACCTACGAAAAACACGGTAAATTCATTCCAGCAACCACCGAACATCCGGCGCAAAACGTCCCTAAACCCCTCATGCCCGACTACATCAACGAATACAGCAACAATGGATTTTTACGCTTCTATAGCTTATTGGGTAGAAGCAGTTAACTACGCGTACCTGACTGGAGATCTTAAACCTCTTAGCCAAATCACTGATGCTCGACTCACTCTTAATTCTGAAATTATCAAACTCTATGAAGAAAAAACCGGATGGGTTATAGGACCACAGCATCCCTGCAGCGTCGAATTTGAAACAGCGGGATCAAATAATAATCTAAATGATCCCTCGATCCGAGAATGGCAAAGTATTATACGAATATCTCCAGAAACCAAAGTTTATAACTCTACCACTGGAACAACTACACCATTTCTAGAATTTTCAGATCAAAAAGCTGAGAAGAAATCCGCAATCGGCTTTACGTTATTCAAATAATGAATGGTATTTCGTCAATGACGACGGTTCTAATATCGAGAAGAAAAAAACTCTAAAAACCTCTCACGAGACCTGATAAACAACATCATAAGCAGTCTCAGACCTCCACTTACCCTCCACATACGCAACCTGGAGCTGAATCTCACCCGACTGTAACCTTAGAACCTCAGCCAAAGGACGGCTCTCCTTCGTGTCCGCATAAAACACCGAAGCACTGGCATCTACATTTAAACGAGCAGACCACGTGAACACCTTCGAGTCCTCCGACGTTTCTGCAGGCTGTGGTGCGAGAAGCTCGGCTTTTATAGGAAAGTTATCTGGGCTGATCACCCACCCAGTCTCGTCCTCATACAGCTTCACAATATCAGGACGAGCCGTCTTCAACTCAGGATCAATAACCTTCAAAGGCTCTACCTCCCCCGTAAGCAACAAATAATTCAGAGCAGACACCCAAAAACCTAAAGCACTCCAGACATTAGAAACGATATATTCGTTACTTGACTGATACGGGCGAGGAACTGGAACACCCCACGCACGATGCTCCCGAGACCCGGGAATAAACTTACCAACCGCCTGAAACTCCCAATACTCTAACTTCCCTTGATAGTTCCTATTATCCCAAAAGGATCCTAAAACTCCCGATGAACTTGGAGAGGACGAAGTTAAATATGCTTCTCTTGGTGTAGATACCGAAGCGCAAGAAGTAACAAGCAAACCCAGAGAGGCTCCAAATCCATACAGACACAAGAACCGACGAGAGAGATTATTTTTATTATTTTTCCATAATACCCCTTATAACTTTGGCTATTTTCTTCAGCCCATCTCAAAGCCGGATTCTCTACTGCTGTATTCGTCCCAGTATATAGCTTTGTTTCAGGTTCTAGAACACCACTTTCAACAGATATTTGAGGCTCGTTTTGATGATTCTTTATATACTCACGCGTAGCTCGATCATAAACACTCATATCGTGATAGTGCATAGGTGAAAGTGCCTCGTATGGAGATGACTCAACCGTAATTTTTGCACCCTCCGGTTTCCCATATGAAAATAACGGGTATGGAGTAGCTGAAGGTATCGGATCATAACGGTTTTCCACCTGCGTCAAGTTAAATTGATGAGGCAAATTTTTATTCTGCCCCTGTAAATTATCAATTGGAGCTCCATAGGTAACGACATTACTTACATTATACTTATTATTAAATTCTTCATTATTTGCCAAGTTATATGCAACAGCACCACCTTGAGAATGTCCAACAAGAACAACCTGATCATCGGGAGATATTTTTTCCTTATTTAAAGACTCAGCAACTAGCCTTGGGTACGGAGACATATCATCAATCTTATCACTTGACTCTCCACCGGATATTCCAAGATTAGACCCAATACTTCCCAACTCTCCTGTTTTATGATTAAAATCCGTACCAGAAATATACATATACAATCTTCTTTCCAGTACTCTTATTCTTGTATATATCTAATTGAACGCCAGAATATCCACGATTATCCCTTTTTTCCATCTCTTTTACATATTCTGCTGAATCAACTTGTTTCATACGCTCAGCAATTTCATCTAATCGCCGTGGCGGCTCCCTGAGGAGAAGGGGAAATATCAGGCATTTCAGGTTTATCAATTTGCTCTTCAATATTTAAATATTCAATTTTTGAGTCCTTTTGGAATCCTCAAGTTTAGGACTTGCATTTGCTACTTTTTAATCCAAAATAGTGAGAATTCACGAGAGATACAATTAAGGGTTGATTCTTACTTGCCAAAAAAACGATAAAAGTAAATCCTTGGACGTACCCACTTATATACATATACGCATTTGAAACGTATACATATGCCGTAAAGAACGCAGTACCGATCCGATACGCCCAATCAACTGGCATAAGGATAATTTTACCTAAAAGTAAGTATAACCTTCTCTAGATTTTGCCCGATCCACGATAAACCATCAATGGAAATTTTTGTTATAGCAAGCATGCCAAGTGTTGTACACAATTTTATATCAGATACAATCCCGTCCCATTTTAAAGCAGCTTCTAAAAGGGTTTGTTTCCACCAAGCCTGAAAAATAATTCCAACCGTTATGAATCTCCCTCAGCTTCTTCAGTTCTTCAACTGAGACAGGTGAGAGTCCCCATGGGTCGATGAGCCCTACGGGGTTGTTGCCGACCAGAGAATATTCGTTCCCTACCCAGCCAGTGCCGGGAATTGCCGGAAGTGGGTCACGCGAGAGGAACGAAGCCGTCGACCCATCCACCATCCGGTGTCCCAGAACGTTTACCCCTGCAATCCTGATACCGCCAGTACGCGGCACAGAAATCAGAGACAGCGCATCCGGCATCATAGATGTCTGAGCTGGTGAAGGCGCGCTACTCTGAGGGCTATAGACGCTAAACGGATCGAGTGAGCCCGTTCCCGGTGCCAGCATGGGAATCGAGAACTCACGGTCTTGGGGCAACGAAACGCCCAGAGCGCTATCGGCAATACCTTCGGGAAGCTTAGCAGCGGGCGCAGACCCCACGCCCATAAGCGCGGGCACATCCAAAAGATCATCCCACACCACCGGAACCGATACACCATCTGCGCCTGTCACCCGGTAAATCTCGCCTTCATAGGAAGCTGCCACAGAAACAGTACTCTCAGCAGCCGCAGCATTCGCACGCGACACAGCTGCCAGATACCCGGAAGGGTTGAAATCTACGTCTATCTGAGAGCCATCAGAGGTACGCTCACCCGTGCGGTGACCGTTAGCATCGTAGGTAAAACACACGAACCTGAGACAGTGAAAGCTCGATAGGTTCTGTTGGCGTATTGTCTAATGGCAAAGCGCCCAAGGTGAAAAGCCTGAGGATGCTCTAGACCGTGCTGCTTTAGGAACTCATCAGCATGCGCGATCTCATCAGAAGAAACATCGAGAGTATACGTACAAACGTTGTGAAGCTGAGCCGCAGCGTCATAGGTGAAAAGGCGCACACGGGCAGAGACAACCTGTAGAAGCCCAGGATTTTCTGCATTTTCTGGTTCGACGAGCGCGTATACTTCACGTTCCAGCGTGCCTGCGCTCCCCCAGTTCCAGGTCATGTATTCGTTTCCACGGCGGGCACTCACCAGCTGCCCAGAACCATCATAGGAGTACATGACTAACCCAACAGGAGAATCGACACCAATAATGCGCCCTTCACTATCCCGCATAATCTGAGCATGACTATAAACATCGCCTGAAGATGCAGACTCTTCGGAATACTCCGTGATCAGACCGTCCGCGTAGTTCCAGCGGCGAACAATATCTCCCACCCGAGCACGTACTAGGTTGTTAACGGCATCGTAGGCAAAGGACGCGGTTTCTCCCTGAAGGTAGTCACCCGTCGATACCAGGTTTCCGGCATTATCGTAGGTGTAACTCTGCATGCCATAGGGACTAATCAAACCCGTGCGGTAGCCATCGGCATCATAGATATACACTAGCTCGTATGTTCCTTCCGAGAGGAAGGTCTGAGAAATATCAGCAACCGAGGTTTCGGAGGACAGCACCGATTCACCGACTCCGTGACGAACGCTGACCACGCGATCCAGGCGGTCACGGTGAGTACGGGTCACCCAAGGTTTTTGACCCGAGTTTTTTTACCGCCAACTGCGGTCCAGTCCCGCACGGTGATGCTTCGGCCGCGTAGGTTTCGGGCAATCTGCGCCATCAACTCACCGTCAATGCGGTATGCCGTCACCTCGCCGTTTGCATCGTGCTCCCACACATGAACCCTGCGGTCAGGGTTAGTCTTTGAAACTAGGCGCGAAGCACCGTCGTAGGAGTACTCTGTCACGGCACCTACGGGATCAACTCGGCGTACCATATTGCCCAGAACATCATATTCGTAGCTGGTGATGGCGCCTGCTGGGTCCATCATCGATACTACATTCCCGGCTTCGTCATGCAGGGTGTAATGGGTACGTCCGCCTACGCCGTTAATCATGGTGATAACCTGACCTGCGGCGTCATAAACGAAGGAGCGGGTACCGTACTTACCATCACGAATACTTGTTACGCGCCCGGCGGCATCATAGGTATAGTGCGTCGGAAGCTGCGAACCACCCACCACACTGATAATACGGCTGGCACGGTCGTACGTCATGCGTTCTACAGTTCCATCCGCAAATTTACGTGCTACCGGGCGCGAATCGGCATCATACTCCAGCTCGGTGGTATTCCCGTTTCCATCGGTCATAGACGCAAGCCGCCCCGCTCGATCGTAGGCGTAGGTTTTGACTCGCCCTGCGGGAGATACTTCACGCACAAGCTGATGCGCGCGGTTATATTCGTACCGCGTCAGGCCGCCTTCGGCATCAAGGATTTCAACCGGGTTACCCACGGCATCATAGACGATGCGCTCTTCACCAGATGCCGCACGCTCTTGAACGGTTTCCGTGGGTGAGGGGATTTCCTCGCGTGCTACCGGGCGTCCCAGCTGATCCAGCTTCACCCGTATTGCTGTACCTGAACCGTCATGCTGCGTCACCGTGCGGTGGGTACGATTGGCGATATTTTTTCACCTGCACACCGGTCGGGTCGATCGTGCTGGTAAGCGTACTTGCAGCGTCGTAAGCGCGTTTCCAGGCACCGCCAGCAGGGGTCGACGGTTTCACCAGACGTGCCAACCCGTCATAGATATAGGTGAAAGGTTCTATCGCCGGGCAGGGTTTCCGAACTCATATTTCCGTAGAGGTCGAAAGTACGTGTGGTAATGCGCTCAAGCGCATCGCGAAGCTGAACCACATCGCCGCTGGCACCGTATGTGTACTCTTGACGCGCGCCCAGGGGGTCAACGGCAGCAGTCAGGCGAGCGCCTTCAGCGTACTCAAATTTCAGAGAGCACCCGTGGGGTCTTCATAGCAGATCAGGTTACCTGCGTTATCGTAGGTTAGAGTCGTGCGATAACCGAGTGGTGTTGTTACTGCCGCTAGCTGGCCTGAAGGAGTGTATTCCAGACGTGTGGTCTCGCCCAGATCATTACTCATAGTGACCGGCTGCCCAAACTTGTCGTAGGTGAAGTTCACCCCTACGCCCTCAGGATTTTCGGTTCGGATCAGCATTCCCTGATTCCAGGTGAATGTGGTGGTGTTGCCCTGGGCATCAGTCACGGCAGACGGATAGCGATCCTCAGGACTGGCATAGGTGAAGGTCTGGGTTGCAAGGACCTGCGGTGCACTATCTTCCGTTCCCTCCCCGTTCAGGTGGGCGATGTACGTTTCGTAGCGTTTCCGCTGGTCCACCTCAAAAGTAGAGATGATTTGAGAGGTCACCCGGTCAAATTCATCGTAAGTAGTGAGCGTTTCTGCGCCTTCGGCGGTGATCTCGCGAATCTGCCGACCACGCTCATCGTAGTACCTGTGTATGCGGCTCCCATCGCGTTCCGTTACGAGACGGCGGTTACCGAAGGTGTCGTAGGAGAAGGTAGTACGGCCGCCTTCAGCATCATGCAGGGCAACCAGGCGACCGTATTCATCGCTAACCCACACGTTTGCATCGGTGCCGTCAGTATTGGCAATATCGGTGATGCCGTGGTTCAGATAGGAGTACCGCACGGTACGCCCGTAGTGGGTGAGCTGCTGAATTATACGGGCTCGTTCATCATAGGAGTTAGTAACCTCGACGGTACCATCTGCTGCGATAACACGGTAAATCAGATTATTCTTATCATGCTCGTATGTACGGGTACCTCGCGCAGTATTTACACCCGTGAGATGTCCAGCAGTTCGTTCTGCAAGACCTCCGTACATATATTCAGCATGCTCACCAGTAGAAGTGGTTACGTAAGAAACGCGCCCATCACGGTATTGAATCTTAATATGTCGTCCAAGTTCGTGTATAAGCTGAACTATTTGACCTTCGCTGTTACGCAAAGCAGCAATTGTAGTTCCTGGACCAGTAGTTGCACCAAGCCAGGTACCGCTCGGAGAGAAATAGGTTCGGGTTCCCTGATTATCTTGGGCACAGTAGAGCACACCGACATGTTGCTCTGTAGTATTCAGAATGAATTCAAGCGTGGAGTCAATGTCATGATGTTCTTCAAGACTTATACGCTCAAGCCATTGCGCTTCTCGCTGAGCTCGGGCAAACCCTTCACCCTGCCGTGCATAGAAGATATGCCGCCCATCAGGAAGAATACGGGTTGCGCCTTCGTCCTCAAAAAAATAGTTTTACGTCCAGATTCGATGACCAACCAGGACCAAAAACACCAGTATCCATAGAGTCATCGAGCAAGGCGACGCTGTTGTACATGCGGGTTAGAGCACAGGATGATGCAAGACCGGAATACTCAAGGTCAATCTCCGGTTCGATAAAGTTACCCGTCGCCACATTAACAGGGTCGTTTGCGAAACCACTTGAAGGCGTTTTACCCGTCACCATAGGTGCTGGAATCGTTAGGTCGGCGCGGTTACTACGTATACCTTTAAGATCTAAGCTGTTTTGCAACGCCGCGTCCGAGAGGGTAATAAACTCGCCAGCAGCTCCAGCCTTTTCAAATTCGTTCGCAATAGTATTTGCCCACCGATGATCTTGGCGGTTCTCTTCATTCCATGTCTCAAATGCTTTTATAAAGTCTTCGCAGTCAACGCTCCCCCACTGGCTTCCAGCAGAAAATTCCGCAGCTTTCTCACGTATTTTATTAGGAAAATAACTAAGCCCAGAGACAAGGCTCTCAGTTTGCATAGCGCTTATCATCAGTTTGGAAGGTCGGAGCGAAGATACCGACATACCCTGTTCTGTATTCTCTCCTATACGAGGAAACTCACGTGAAGGCTGTCTTACAACCTCAATATGAACATTGGGAGGAATAATTTCATCTACTGGCGGCGCAAATCCCCAAAACTCATCCCAGCTTTTATGAAGCCCCCACCAGTCGTCCTCATACTCACGTGCCTTCTGGCGGTTTCTTCGTTCATCATAAGCAGATCTATTGATTTGGTTAATAGACCGTTCTAGCTGCTCCAGGTAGCTGATAATAGCGTTTCCGCCCTCAACAGCTATCTCCATATTCCGCCGGTAAACTTCAGCGAAATACCCTCTGAAATCTTTAAGTGCTTCATCAGCAGTTCTACGCAGATGAGGTAGCAGAAATTTAAGCTCTCGCGAGGCTCTCTGACATATATCTGCGAATGAGGAAGCTGCAGAATGATCGAATATAAGGGGATTATGGTTCGCGTATCCGATTTCGGTTCTCTGTGGTTGTTCATCGCTCATGGCATGCATCCTCAATTTTTATTAAGCCACGGAAGCTCAACGGTGTTCATGTAATTGACACCTATAAGAATACCTTGAAGAACGTAAATTATCGTGAATTTCTTCAATACTCCTTGAGAAATTTTTGCACTTCACATTGCTGGACTCCTCATGTCATACCCTAGACTCTTAGTACAGAATGCTACTCACAGAGAGTACGCTGCACACAATGAAAGGGGATGGGAACCATATGTGGTTCCCATCCCCTTTCTATTGCGTCAGCGACGCTCCAGGCTCAACCGCCCTAGACACACGCCTGCACTACTATTTGCCTT